>FRDC01000866.1_pt1 | contig 161069 bp, 155 predicted proteins | sample 1106171 | NCBI WGS metagenome assembly FRDC01 (sample SAMEA3930566, study PRJEB13176) | freshwater metagenome | biome: Drinking water system; feature: drinking water; material: water | place: Singapore | collected 2014-12-20 | reverse complement strand
CCTTCGTCTTTTACACAGAGAAGATTACATCACCCGACCTGTGGCTCGACGTCAGTGATGTGCCGAACCCGGTCATGAGAGGAGGCTAGTCGCGGTGGCCATGAGCGCTGACGGCGAAAGTTCTTCTATGTCATAAGTCGATCAACGGTGCGACAGAGTTCTCGTACCGCATTGGCCGACGTTGCCAACGCCGCCCGTTCGTCACTGGTGAGTTCATACTCCAGAATCTGCTCGGCCCCTGCTCGCCCGATTATCACTGGAACCCCGACGACGACGTCTTTGAGTCCGTATTCTCCCTCACACAACACCGCACAAGGCATCACCTGTTTCTCGTCCTTATGGATCGACTCGACCATCGCCACTGCTGAAGCGGACGGAGCATAGAAGGCACTCCCTGTTTTCAAGAGGCCCACGATTTCGGCTCCGCCTTCCCTCGTTCGCTTGACGATGGCGTCCAGCTTTTCCTTTGACATGAGTTCGGACACCGGTTTCCCCTTCACAGTGGTATACCGCGGCAGCGGCACCATCGTGTCGCCGTGTCCGCCCAACACCATCGCCTGCACCTCCGTGGCCCGTACGTTGAGTTCTGCGGCAATGAACGTGCGCATTCTCGCCGAATCCAACACACCGGCCATCCCGAGGATCCTGGATTTCGGCAAGCCGCTGACAGAACGCGCGACATGCACCATGGCATCCAATGGATTGGTGACAAGGATCAGGATAATGTTCGGAGAGCGGGAGACTAATTCCTTGACGACGGATTTCACGATTTTCGCATTCGTCGCCAACAACTCGTCTCGACTCATGCCCGGCTTTCGTGGAATGCCGGACGTAATCACCGCAATCGATGATCCCGCGGTCTCCATGTACTCGTTGGTGCCGACCACCTGCGTGCTGTACCCACAGACCGGCCCCGCCTGTGAAATATCGAGCGCCTTGCCCTGTGGAACCCCTTGGGCGATATCGACCAATACCACGTCGTAGAGATTCTTTTCGGCCAACCGCTGCGCCGTCGTCCCTCCGACATTCCCCGCCCCAACTACCGTGACTTTCGGCCGTTTCATCATTGCCACCTCGTGAAGCGTGAAACGTAGGGTGTGAAGCGTAACATCTCCTTATTACACCGCACGCCGTAACCGTCACGCATGTTCGTGTTCCGTCCAGCCCGCAACCTTGAAGTTGATCGTACAGACGAAATTATCTTCGTCATAGAAATTAACTTTGATTTTCTTCTTGCCGAATGTTTTTGCCAAAAACTCCTCCGGATTGTCGACGAGTTCCTGAAAACCCCCGGGAGGATACTCTCCCAGGTCATGAAAGACCACGATCATCCCTTCTTTGACTTCCTGCAACACCTTCACCCGACAACGTGGATAGACTTCCCAGAATTTAGCTTCGATCATTTCCTTCGTCGGTTCCGGACGGTCTTCACCCGGTTTCACCGTTTGTCCGAACTTGGCTAATCGGCGGACATACGGATATTGGTGCCCCGTGAAGAGCTTGTATAACCAGGCGGGGATCGTCGGCTTACCGATCGAGTGTGTCATGTCTTGAATTCTTATGCCGTCAATTGCTTGTAGATTCCGGGCAACTTCGTCGGGAGTGCTTCAATGCGGTCGATGACGCAATACTGGGCATCGGCGTACATGCGGCGTAGATATTGCTCGGCCTCCCGATCGATGGTGACACAGAACGTCTCGACCCCCCGTTGTCTTGCCTCACGGAGAGCCATTTTCGTATCTTCCAAGGAATAGTCGTCCTTGTACTGGTCGTCCAAGGGACGTCCGTCGCTCAGCAACACGAGGATGCGGTTCTTCGCTTCGCGCGTCAGCAACTTGGCGGTCGCATGGCGGATCGCCGCCCCGTCGCGGTTCTGATGACGCGGAACGAGCCCGCCCAACCGATGAGCGGTTGACGGACCCAGGCGATCGTCAAAGTCCTTGATCGTCAAAAAATCGACGTTCGCTCGTCCTTGGCCGGAGTAGGCGTAGAGTCCATACTGATCGCCGACGGCATCCAGAGCCTCACAGAGCAGCACCAAACCCGCCTTCTCAATATCGATCACCCGCCGACGGTCTCCGAGTTCTCGGCTCGTGGAGCCGCTGATATCGACCAGGAAGGCTACCGCGACATTCCGCTCTTTTTTTTCGCGCCTGACATACAAACGATCGCCGCCTTCCATCCCGGCCCGCTGCTCACCTATTCTTCGGATGAGGGCATCAAGGTCCACTTCTTCTCCGTCGACTTGGCCCGCGACGCGCCGGAAAGCCGGAGGTCGCAACCCTTCAAAAAACCGGCGCAGCGACTTGACGGTACTCTGCTGGCCGGCCAAGGTCGCCGTGACGAACTCGTCTGATCCCCAATCCGCCGGCTGTTCCATCACACGGCACCAATCCATCCGGTAATCTTCAATTCGATAGTCCCACTCAGGGTAAAGGACGGCTCGCCCTTCATGGGCCTTCGGCTCTTGCAACGATTGCACATCGGTATCACGCGTCAAACGTTCCTCAACGACGGACAACAGTGAACGTTCTTGACTGACCATGTTTCTGTCTTTGGACGCCTGCGTACCGCTCAAGACATTCCGAGTCACCGTGCCGTCCGATTGTGCCGGATATTGCTCCTTCGGTTCCAGCGGTTCCTGACTCCTTGAAATGAATTCCGCATTCATCGAGCCCCGATGGATCACGTCGGCCATGGCACGGTAGTCGTCGCCCCGCTGGTCCGGTCGCATGGGTGTCGTTTCCGGTTCTTTCGGTTCTTCGAGCGGTTCCGCAAGAATCATTTCACCGCGAGCCGCCAGCAGTTCCTCCAGTCGAACATAGACCGCATCGACCCGACGCACCGTATCTTCCGCCGTGGCTGTCGTCGTCAGAACGGACTGACAGAGACTCCAGAGAATCGACACTTCCTCCCTGACCGCCTTGGGAACTGCGGAATCAGGCGATTCCCCCGTGGAGAGCCTGAGAAGGCAATCGACGACCAATTCCTTGGGGGTCACCCCTCGAGCAGGATCGCGGGGGCCGATGGATTCAGCCGCCAACCGCGCCAGATCCTTGTGAAGACCGGGGTACTCGGCTTGAAGCAGGAATTCCACGCGCGCATCCTCCAGCACCACCCAAAGATCTCGCACCAGTAAGGGGTTCGGGTAAAGCTGAAACAGCGCCGCCAGGGTATCGGCCGTAGCTTGCGGCGATCGCCCATACCGCCCACGTACGGTTTCAATCAAATCCGTGAGAGATTCGAGCCGGAGGCGATAGGTACCGAACTCCAAGTGTCCGGCCTCGTGCGCCGCCATCACAAGATAAAGACGCTCGTTTTCCGCAGCCGTTGGATACCGACGGAGCAGCGCCGGCAACGAAATGCTTCGACCGTCCTGGGTGACCGTCGCACGGGCTGGAGATGTCACGGAATCCGGAAGGGCTGCCACAGTGACTTCGGTTCCGCAAAGTCCCTGAACAAACAGTTTCAACCTTCGGGCGACCTGTCGAAACGACACCCCGCTCAAGGCCTCCTCGACCGACGTCAGCGCTCTCTGAGACTCCGCCGCAAAATAAGCGCGTGCGCCGTCCGGACTGTATGCCAACACTTCCATGCCGGTCCCGAACCAATTCTCGAACTTTGCCGGAGCCTCAGGACTGTCCCCGATCAGTTGGACGAGTTCCGGAACTCGACGGAGATACTCCAGGGTGACTTCCGCGCTCTTCTCGGCAAGCAGGGAGCCGTACTGCAATACTTTGATCTGCCAGTCCAGGGAAGGCATTGCACGCAAACGATCGGCCGACTCCGAAAGCCAGGCCAAAGCCGCCTCGGCCGATTGCCCGGCCAGCACCGAGCACAGAGACACCACTTTCCCTCGAACGGACGCTTCCCTGATTTCTCCCAACATCGCCGGGCTTGTTCTCAGAAACTCGATCGTCGCTACATAGTCCGGCTTTCCCAGACTGTTCGGTACGATCAATTTCATTCCCAAGGTCGCCCAGTCCCTCACACTTTCCACTGGGAGCACGCGGGCAAGCGCTGAGATCTGTCGGATGAATTCGAGCCCGACGACCACGTCGATCTGGGTCAGTTCAGTGCCAATATCCAGCCACGGTCGCAATTGCTCTGAAGGAACTTCAGATAGGATCTGGAGCGCCTGTTGGATATATTCCAAGGCCACGTTCGGATCTTGTTCGGCGATGTCCAGGCCGATCGTCAGCACCTCGATGCGCGCATCAGGCCGTTCGATCAATCCAAGGACCAAGGGGCTATTCTTAAAATATTTGAGCGCGGACGCTCCGGAAGATTGAGTGATCGCGATTCCAAGATCGAGCCACAATATGACCTCCGAGAGCGCGCCGCGCCGATCGAGCTCAGGAAGAGCTTCGATCGCCGCACGGAAGACTTTCAAGGATAACTCTTGGAGCTCGTCAAGCAACGACAGGAGACGCGCCTCCTCGTCCGGCCTTGCCGTGGCCTGACACACATGGGCTGCGAGCTGCTCGGCCTCTTGAACCCCTAATTCGTGGGCCAGCCGGTCCAGCAATGTCCGTCGGATTGATTCTTCTGTCATGATTGTTTCCGATCGTCCGAAGGGACGGATTGTAAAGCAGCGAATTACCCTTGTAAACTAGAGGCTCCGCCCATCGTTGCCCGGAGGAGGTCCATGGCTGAACCGACGCAGGAGAGTCTCGATAAGATTTGGAAGTTCGTAGAAGGTTTCGCCGAAAAAAGCGGAACGGCGATGCATCCCAACAGGGCCGTGACCGAGGCGGTCGTCAAAGGGCTCGCGTCCCACATCGACGAACTCGGGAAACCGCTTTGTCCGTGCAACTTCTACAAAGATAAGGCGGCCGAAGCCAAGCTCCGGCGCTGGATCTGCGCCTGCGACGAAATGCAGATCTACAAGTACTGCCACTGTCTGCTCTTCGTGCGTGAAGACGGCATGCCGATCACGGAGTATTTGCCGGAGGGCCATGAGGGTCGTGAAGTATACGGGGTGGTTTCCGATCCGACGCCGGACAAGGGTCGTGCCCTTAAACACAAGGCGACCCACTCTCCTACGGTCGCCGACGAGTCCTCGACCGTGCCGGTTTCCTCGACATGATGGGGCATCCTCTCAGGCTTCTCGGCTGGTTTGCTGGTGTTCTGCTGGGCGGTAGCTTGTTCTATCCGCAAGCGATGGCCGCCGAGCCGAGCCCTTCGAACCCGCCCCAGTTCAACGAGAAAGAACTCTTCTCATACAAACCCAGAGGTCACGCAGCGGCCGCCGGACAAGTGTTTCTGAGTGCTCCGTCTGGAAAAGCCTTTACGCAAGCGGGGGTCTCCATCTACATGATTCCGACGGTTACCTATACACGCCATTGGTTCGATCGAAACATACGTGTGAACGCTTGTTCCTCAAAACATGAGAGTTCACCGTCGGAGCACTCCACACTTGCCGTTTCACCCGCAGACTGCATGCGGCACATCCTGGCTCAACTTCTGACCGACAAGCGGTTCCAGCCCTATCTCCGCACCACTCGGGCAAATCCGACAGGCCATTTTTGGTTCACGAAAGTTCCCGCCGGCCGTTATTATATTGTCAGCTTCCTCGAAGGAGGGGGCAACGGGCCTCACAAGGAGGAGCACGCGGCCGGAATGGCTTGGTTGACCATCGAGTTGGAAGCCGAGGAGAAAGCCACAAACCTTGTGTTGACCGATTGCAAGGGCACCTTCTGTTGATTCACACTTTCCTGCTTTGTCGGCCGGGATGCTTCGACAGGGAGGATGGAACGGCATGCGCATACTGTTGGTGGAAGACGACGTGGATCTGGCTCAGTTCATCCGGAAAGGATTGAAAGAAGAGCACTACGCGGTGGACGTCGCAGCCGACGGCGAAGAAGGGTTGGCGTTGGCATCGGACAATCCGTACGATCTCGTGATTCTCGATATCATGCTGCCCAAGCTGGACGGCCTCACGCTCTGCCGCCGTGTGCGCGACAAGGGAATCATGACTCCGATTCTGCTGTTGACCGCGCGCAATACAGTGGAGACCAAGGTATCGGGTTTTGACACGGGCGCGGATCAGTTTTTGGCGAAACCGTTCGCCTTCTCGGAACTCTTGGCCCGGATCCGGGCCCTGCTGCGCCGGGGCAGTGCTCAGCAACTCGCCCACCTGCAGGCGGCGGACTTGAGGTTGGACCCCGCTTCCCACCGCGTCTGGCGGGCCGGACAGGAAATCTCCCTGACGAACAAAGAATACGCACTGCTGGAGTTCCTCTTGCGGAACAAGAATCGTGTCCTCACGCGAACGGCGATCATCGAACATGTGTGGGACATCAGCTATGATCCCATGACGAACATCGTCGACGCCCATATTCGGGCCTTGCGCGCGAAGATCGACCGGGATTTTTCACCGCCGTTGATCGCCACGGTACGCGGGGCCGGATACATGCTCGAAGAACCAGAATCATCGGCATGAAGTCTCTGCGCAGCTTGATCACTTGGTCCGCCTTTGTCTTGATGGCGGGGCTCCTGGTGTTTTCCGCGCTCGTGTACGCCGCCAGCGAGATCCTCTTGCAACGTTTCGTGGACGGACGACTCCTCGTGTTGGCGGAGACGCTGGCTGAGTTCGTCGAACGGCAGCCTGATCTCTTCAAAAGCGACAGGAAGGATAGCGCCCCAACCAACGAATTGACCCAAAGCGCGACGGAGCCGCACGTCCTGCCAGACGTGACCCATGCCCTTCGCGTCTTTTCACCCGATGGCTCGCTCTTGTGGAGAAGTCCTCACGCGACAGCACACATGTCACTTTCCACGCGTGTGCTGGAACAGGTCCGCCTGAAGAACATTCTGTTCGAGACACTCGACGCCCCCGATGGAACTCCTGCGCGACACCTATTTCTTTTCCTCGTCGGCAAAAACCACGTGCAGTACATCTTGCAGGCGGAAACCTCCTTGCTCCATTACCAAGAAACGTTGCATGGTCTGGTGTTTCTGCTCGCCCTCGGATCCGGAGCCACTCTAATCTTGGCCTGGGTCGGCAGCCTCTGGTTGGCCAGAAAAGTGCTGGCCCCAATCGACGCATTGTGTACGGGCGCCGAGACCATGTCGGAGGCCGACCTTGGGAAACGACTAGCGGTGGATTCACCCTATCGAGAATTCCGACGCCTCACCCAAGCCGTCAATTCCGTGTTGGATCAGTTTCAGCGAGGCAGTGAGGTCCAACGCAATTTTTGTGAGATCGCCGCCCATGAAATGAAAACGCCCCTGACCATCCTGCAGGGGACCCTCGAGGTGGCGCTCATGAAAGCGAGGACCCCAGGAGAGTATCACGAAGTGCTGCTCAATAATCTCCAGCAGGTCGACCGGCTTATTGCTTTGACCCGCCCGTTGTTGACCCTCGCGAAATTTACCAGCAGCAAGCCTCCCGTCAATCTCGTGCCGCTTGCCTTGGAACCCTTAATCCAAGAGCTCGTGGATGAGTTGATTCTCTTGGCTGATGACCGTCAGATTACCTTGCGGTTCGAATCCCAGCCGGTCCCCTCGGTACTTGGCGACGCACAGTGGTTGAAACAAGCATTGATCAATTTGCTCGATAATGCGTTGCGCTACACCCCGTCCGGTGGAGCCGTCACCGTCCGCCTGCAAACCGTCGGTCATGAGGTCACCGTGGCGGTCGAGGACACCGGGCATGGTATCGAGCCGGAGAGTATTCCCCATCTGTTCGAGCGATTCTACCGGACCGATTGGGCCCGCGCCAAAGATTCCGCCGGCACCGGGCTAGGGCTACCCATCGTGAAAGAAATCATGGACGCCCATGGCGGGAGTATTTCGGTCACCAGTGAGGTCAATAAAGGCTCCGTCTTCACTTTACGTTTGCCGGCTCTCGCTCAACAAACGGTCCCAGCCTAGCACGATCTTCGGCGGCAGCCCCGTTCATTCCTTCCGCGCACGATAGTGAGCAACCACAGTTCCGACGGACTGGACATCACCCGGGCCCGAGTGATGAGATGGAATATTTTCACAATGTCTTCATGCCCGTCCATGTGTGCCCAGTACACTCACATTACGACACGTTTGTTCTCAAACGGCTTGAATGAAGAAGGTATTGCACAGGGCAACTATCATCCCTGCGTCAATGGTGTGTTTTCCGTACGTCATTGCAGGCCTAGGACCCACAATTATTGTTGGCGCGCGCACTCTGGTGGAAAAACAGTCCGCGACAGAGTCGCGGCTCGAGGACGGATAGTGTCCCTTACAACCGACCAAGTAGCGACATGTTGCAGAGTCTCCTTCATACCTGGGCGTCCCGAATTTGCGCCACGTTGAGTCGGTGGGCACTCAGGAGAGTACGTCGCATCAATGCTGTAACGAGTTTCGACACCAGTTCATTGTCTGGTGATCACGTCTTTCTTCAAATACCCATTGACGAAAGTAGATACCCGTTTATTCTGAGAGAAGCTGGTTACCATGAAGAATTCTTCACCATCCCCTCATGGAGGCTTCATCTTAAAGGCGTAGGTAACGTAGGTACTTTAAGAAAGTGAAAGGGGGGTGAGCGACATGATTTCCTTTATCGAAGTATTCTTACTAGCTGCCATATTCGGTGTGTTGTACACCATGCTGCAGCTTGCCAGTAGATGAGGTGAGTCTAAGTCGATCGCGTGGGCTGATCCTCTTGGAACGCGGAGGACGCGTACCCGTTGACACGCCGCTACAGGGTAGCGACCTCCCGACTGTCCGATCTAAACCGTGGCGCCGATCGAAAGTCGATTGAAGTAGCACGAACCCTGAGAGCCATGGACGATGAAGATATCTTCATAATTTCATCATCCAGCATTCATTTTGGAACGCTATCATTAGCAGCATATGAAAGGTAGAAGGAGGTGAAGGGGTCATGATGACGATATTTTTTGCGTTGCTCGCACTGACGGCTGTTTTTGGAGCGATGTATAAAGCAGTGTACCTGGATCGTGACTAGTAGCGGCAGTGGGAGTGAGAGAGTGGATCCGTCTTCTTTCTTGATGAGAAGGGAGAGGCCGTGGAGACTAGGGCTTTTGAAGGATCTCACTACGCGCCGTGTAGGCCGGTGCCAACAACGGACGGCAACACGGCGCGGTACCCTTGCTCTCTACTGGTTCGGGAAATGCCGAACGAAGGATGAATTTTCGACCGTCAACTGACACAGACAACGAACTCCCGTCCTACTTCCGTTCTTTGATTGCCCGCTCCACTTCTCTACCGGCTTCCCGAGCCTTGATCGATTCTCTGCGATCATGCTGTTTCTTTCCTTTGGCTAACCCCAGCTCGACCTTGGCTTGACCTCGTTCTGAAAAATAGATCCGAAGCGGGATCAGAGTGAGGCCCTTTTGCTGGGTTTTCCCCAGGAGCTTGTTGATTTCCTTGCGATGCAGGAGCAGTTTGCGGGTCCTGACCGGATCATGGTTCATAATGTTGCCGTGACTATAGGGACTGATGTGGCAATGGTAGAGAAAGACCTCGCCCTCTTTGACGCCCGCATAACTGTCCTGCAAGTTTACTCGTCTGTCCCGGAGTGATTTCACCTCGGTACCTTTGAGCACGATCCCGGCCTCGAACTTTTCTTCGATAAAATAATCGTGATAAGCCTTGCGATTGGTGGCCACCACCTTCCCCTGATCCTCCGTTTCTTTAGCCATGATTCGACTCCGGCGCCTTGATCTCGGTCTCCGCTACCGCCTATGATGGCACATGGCCGCCCAGGGTACATTCAATTCCTTCGGCAGCATCCTCTCAGGGCTCTCCAAGCGGCTCGGTCTCGAATCCAGACTGGTGGAACTTCGTTTACAGCATCGGTGGCGCGACATTGTGGGCGAGCCCATGGCTTCCCACACCAGGCCGACCCAGATTCGCTTCAAAAAGCTGTACCTCGTCGTCAGGAACTCCGTCTGGCTGCAACAGCTGGCATTCCTCAAACCGGCGCTTTTGGCGAAGCTGCAGGCTGAGGCAGGAGCAGGGTTTGTAACCGACATCGCGTTTCGCGTCGGAGAGATTCCTGACGATACGAACTCCTCCCCGGTGAGTCCCGATGCGGACGTCCGATCCCCTCAGACCAATGAATCTTGGGCCGAAGTGGTCTTACATACCACGGCCATCCAGGATTCCGCGCTACGCGAGCACTTCAGAAAGGTGATATCGGCTTACCTCGTCCAGACTCCGCCTCCACCGGTAAAGGATCCGTCACGCGTCCTTTAAAGAGGATCCTGGTGTCGCTGGAAACTTGACCAGTCTTCAAGATGGGCCCCAACCCTCCTTCTTCATCCTGATCCCGCAAGCGATAGTATCCGCGCATGGATCGTTCATACCCCTTGACGACCGCCTCATCTCCGGCCACATACTTCTCCAAGACTTCCGGATCGGTCCACCCATGGTCGTCAAACACGTAAATCAGGATCTGGCTGTACGGACCACTGGGATCCCCCGGAGTCGTGGGATAGATCTTCATGCGGGCGAAATCGTGTGTTTGGTGGCCGACCTTTCGGAAACGCCTTACCAGCGATTCAATCTCCTCATCGGTCGTCCCGCGGGGAACGTCCGTTGTGACGACGTGGCCTGATTGCGCGCCGACCGTATAGGGAGGAATTGATCGATCGGGACGGCTCAGATACATGCCGCCCCAAATCAAGGCGAAGGATCCTGCAAAGACGGCCAGCGCGAACTTCACGACGATATCAAGCGGCTTCTTGGTCTTGGGACCGCCGGGAGGGATGGACGTCGGTACCTGCTCGTGCATGGAACAACCGCGCGGCTCGGTGCGGTTAGGCCTCGGGGGGTTCTTCCGATCCCGCGTCCTCCCGTTCGACCGCTTCCGCGAGCCTGGCGACACCTACGACTCGGTCTCCTTCGCCGTCCAGGTCCAGAATGCGCACGCCTTGGGTATTGCGGCCGATTTCACGGATGTCCTCCACCTTGCAACGAAGCACCTTCCCTTGCGCGGCGATCAACATGATTTCGTCGCCGTCGCGTACTTGGAGAAAACCGATGGCCAGTCCATTGCGCTCGGTCGTCTTGACGCTGATGATGCCCTTCCCGCCACGACCCTGAATACGATATTCGCCAACGGGTGTTCGTTTGCCGTAGCCGCCTTCCGTGACAGTCAAGATCGAAGTGGTGGAATCGGGGGTAATGGTTTCCATGCCGATGACTTCGTTTCCTTCTTCAAGCGTGATCCCTTTCACGCCATACGCGGTCCGACCCATCGGCCTCACTTCTTCTTCTTTGAATCGAATGGTGATGCCCTGCCTAGTCCCAAGGAGAATCTCCCGTTGGCCATCGGTCAGTTGAACTCCGATCAGTTTATCGCCGCCCTCGAGTCCCAACGCAATGATCCCGCCTTGCCGTGGATTGCTGAATGCGGAGAGTTCCGTCTTTTTGATGATGCCCTTCTTGGTGCCCATCACGATATAGCGGTCGTCTCGGAATTCTTTCACCGGCAGCGTGGCCGTGACTTTTTCGCTTCCTGACAGAGCAAGCAGATTCACAAGGGCTTTGCCCTTCGCCGCCCGACTCGCCTCCGGTATCTCATGGACTTTCAACCAATAGACCTTGCCGGCATCGGTGAAAAAAAGCAGTGAATCATGGGTGGAGGCGGTGAAGAGGTTTTCGACGAAGTCTTCCTCCTTGATTCCCATGCCGATCTTGCCCTTTCCCCCGCGTCGCTGGGCGCGATAGAGGGACACGGCATTGCGTTTGATGTAGCCGGCGTGGGAAATGGTCACGACCACTTCTTCCGCTGCGATCAGGTCTTCCAGACTGATCTCCGCTTCTTCTTTGACGATTTGCGTCCGCCGCTCGTCCTTGTAGGCCTCGCGTATTTCGGTCAGCTCGTCTTTGATGATGGTCCGGACCAGAGCTTCGCTGGCGAGCACGGATTTCAGATATTCAATCTGCTTGAGCACTTCCTGGTATTCCTCGATGAGCTTGGTGCGTTCCAGCTGTGTCAAGCGCTGAAGTCGCATGTCGAGGATGGCGTTGGCCTGTATCTCGGTCAGGCCGAACTGCCGCATCAATCCGGCTCGGGCCTCATCGGGGGATTGCGATCCCCTGATGAGCGTGATGACGGCATCCAAATTGTCGAGCGCGATCTTGAGTCCTTCGAGGATATGCGCCCGCTCCTCCGCTTTTCGGAGTTCGAAGGCCGTCCGTCGCACCACGACTTCCCGTCGATGCTCGAGAAAATGATGGAGAATCTGCTTGAGGTTCAGAATCTCCGGACGATTGTTCACCAGCGCCAGCATGATGACTCCGAAGGTGGTTTCAAGCGGCGTGTGCTTGTACAGATTGTTCAGCACCACCAGCGGGATCTCGCCTCGCTTCAGCTCGATGACCACTCGGACCCCTTCGCGATCCGATGATTCGTCCCGCAGGTCGGAGATGCCTTTGATCCGGTCATCCTGAACCAACTCGGCAATCTTCTTGATCAATGACACTTTGTTGACTTGATAGGGAATCTCCGTCACGATCAGCCGTTCGCGATCGGTGCGTTCATCGGTCTCCACGACCACTTTCGCCCGCAACGTCAAGAGTCCCCGGCCGGTCTCGTAGGCTTCCTTGATCCCGCTCATGCCGTAAATGAACCCGGCCGTGGGGAAATCAGGCCCGGGGATCTTCTTCATCAGCTGGGCGATCGTGACATCCGGACTATCCAACAGCAGGAGCAACCCATCGATGATCTCAGCAATGTTGTGCGTCGGTATATTCGTGGCATAACCAACCGCGATGCCCCCCGCTCCGTTAATGAGGAGATTGGGCACCCTCGTCGGCAACACCAGCGGTTCCTGCCTCGATTCGTCGTAGTTCGGGCCGAAATCAACTGTTTCCTTGTCGATGTCGGCCAGCATCTCCTCGGCAAGTTTGGTCATGCGCGCTTCAGTGTAGCGCATGGCGGCCGCTGAATCGCCGTCCATCGACCCATAATTTCCCTGACCGTCGACGAGGGGATAACGCATGTTGAAGTCCTGCGCCATCCGTACGAGGGTGTCGTAAATGGCCGTATCACCGTGGGGGTGATAGTTGCCCATGATCTCGCCCACGATCTTGGCCGACTTGCGGTAGGCCCGATTGGAGGCGAGGCCCATTTCGTTCATGCCGAACAAGATACGGCGATGGACCGGCTTGAGTCCGTCGCGGACGTCGGGCAGCGCGCGACCTACGATCACGCTCATCGCGTAATCGAGGTACGACGACTTCATCTCATCTTCGATCGCGATGTGGCCCAAACGCTCGTCAAAGGGCATTCCGAACTCCTCGTCCACTGCCATTCGTCAATCGGCCGATCAACCCAGGCTCCACGGTTGAGTTGGCCGATGCCACGCTATACGTCAAGATTCCTTACCTCAAGGGCATGGGTTTGAATGAAGTTGCGCCGCGGTTCGACCTCATCGCCCATCAAGATCGTAAAGATTTCATCGACGCCGGTGAGATCTTCGAGCGTCACTCTCAAGAGCGTCCTCACCTCGGGATTCATGGTCGTTTCCCAGAGCTGTCCCGGGTTCATCTCGCCCAGCCCTTTGTAGCGCTGGATGCCGAGCCCCTGCTTCCCCATGTCCAAGATCGCCTTCACCAACTCATCGGTCGCTCGATGGAAACTTTCTTGTCCCTTGGCTTTGAGTTTGTAGGGGGGGCGCCCTAGTCCAATAGCGGACGGAGTTAGTTTCTGCAGTTCACGGAAGTCCGCCGAACCGACGAGGTCATGGGTGACGTCCAATTCATGAGTGACCCCGTTCATGTGTAGCCGACAGACCACCTTGTTCGACTGATGTTCTTCGTCATCCACTACGTCGAAGAGCGCCGTCACTTTCGGTAAGGCGACGGCGAGCGACCGCCCGATGTTTTCGATCGATCGTTGGAGCGCCGCACGATCCTTGAGCAGGTCGCGATCCAGCCCGGGTTCATCGACAAAGGCCCGCAGCATCACGGCTTCGTGTGATTTCTTGTTGAACCGGCCGAGCAACGTTTCGAAGGCGATCATTTTTTTGAGGATTGGCAGCAGCCGGCGTCCGGTCACATAGTCTTGAACCCCTTCCATGTACAGTTCGACATCCTCGACCGCCAAATCGGCCAGGTATTCGTTCAGCGCCCCTTCGTCTTTGAGGTATCGCTCGGTCTTGCCCTTTTTGACTTTGAATAACGGAGGCTGAGCGATGTAGACATAGCCCCGTTCGATCAACTCAGGCATCTGCCGGAAAAAGAACGTCAAGAGCAAGGTTCTGATATGGCTGCCGTCCACATCGGCGTCGGTCATGAGGATGATTTTGTGGTAACGAGCCTTGGCGATATCGAACGTATCTTTCTCCGTCTTGTCGCTCTCTTCTCGCTTGCGACCGATGCCGGTGCCCAGTGCCATGATGAGCGTCCTGATCTCATCGCTGGAGAGCATCTTGTCGAACCGTGCCTTCTCGACGTTCAAGATCTTCCCTTTAAGCGGCAAAATCGCCTGAAACTTTCGATCACGCCCTTGCTTCGCGGATCCGCCCGCCGAATCACCTTCCACGATGTAGAGTTCGCTCAAGGCCGGATCTTTTTCAGAACAATCGGCCAACTTTCCGGGAAGCGAGCCACCATCGAGCGCGCTCTTGCGCCGGATCAAATCCTTGGCTTTCCGAGCCGCTTCCCTCGCACGGGCGGCGTCGACGGCTTTGCCGATGATCTTTCGAGCCACCGGAGGATTTTCCTCGAAATAATTTCCCAAGGCCTCGTTGACGGCGGCCTCGACAACACCTTTGACCTCGCTGTTTCCGAGCTTGGCTTTCGTCTGACCCTCGAACTGCGGATTGCGCACCTTGACGCTGACGACCGCCGTGAGCCCTTCCCGCACATCGTCTCCGGTCAGCGATTCGGTTTCTTTCTTGAGCAGATCATTGGCATTGGCATAATTGTTGATCGTCCTGGTGAGGGCGGCTTTGAACCCGACCAAATGCGTGCCGCCTTCCTTGGTGTTGATGTTGTTCGCGAATGAAAACAGGTTCTCCGCGTAACTGTCGTTGTACTGGAGCGCCACTTCAAGGATCATTTCGGGCTTTTCGACCTTGACATAGATCGGCTTGTGTAACGGCGTTTTGGCTTCGTTGAGATGCTCGACGAACGACACGATGCCGCCCTTGTACAAGAACACTTGCTCTTTCGCCGGTTCCTTGCGCTCATCTCGAAGGGTGATGGCCAAGCCTTTATTGAGAAAGGCGAGCTCCCGGAGCCGCTGGGCCAGGACGTCGAAGCTGAATTCCAGCGTCTCGAAGATCTGGCCGTCCGGTTTGAACCGAACCTTGGTCCCTCGGCGTTTTGTCTTGCCTGTCGCATTGAGAGGTGCATCGGGCTTGCCCCGTTCATATCGTTGTTCGAACACTTGGCCGTCCTGCCAAATCTCCAGCTCAAGCCATTCCGACAAGGCGTTCACAACGGAGATACCGACCCCGTGCAAGCCGCCGGAGACGGTGTAGGCTCCCTGCTCGAACTTGCCGCCCGCATGAAGGACGGTCAGGGCTACTTCGGCGGCGGACTTCTTTTGCGTGGGATGCATGCCGGTGGGAATACCCCGTCCATTGTCGATGACCGTCACACTCCCATCGATATGGATCATGACCTCGATCGCCTCGCCGAAGCCGGCCATGTGTTCGTCGACGCTATTGTCGACGACTTCATAGACCAAATGATGAAGTCCGTCGACGCCGGTGCTCCCGATGTACATCGCCGGGCGCTTTCGCACGGCATCGAGGCCTTCGAGGACTTTGATCTGATCGGCGCTGTAGCTGTCTGACTTGGGTCGGGAAGAATCGTCTGTGGTCATCCGTTTCCTAAGAGTCCGTTGAAGTGCACACGTCGAATCGTCCGGCCTTATGATACATCGGAAGCGTATTCCAAAAGATGTCCCGCCGAGTTACAGCCAGAGGCGAGACCTACGCAGGGGGACGTCACGTCTCCGCCGTTGCGACACAATGCAGGCGGACCCTTTCAGTCTCCCCGCTAAATCTTCACGGGCATGACCACGCACCTGAATCCCGGACTTTCAGGCTCCTGGATCAGACAGGGACTCAGCGGCGTTTCCATCTGAAGCGAGATGGTTTCCCCGTCCATCACACTGAAGACATCCAGGAGATATCGAGCATTGAATCCCGTGTTCAGGCTCTCTCCGTCATATCGGGCCGGCAATTCTTCGGTGGCTTCCCCGTAGTCCGGACTGCTGGAGAACAGGGTCATCTTGCCCGGTACGAAGGAAACCTTTACGGCGCTGGCTTTATCCTTGGACAGCACCGATACACGGCGCAGCGCGCTTTCCATCTCATTGCGGTTCACGGTGATCTTCTTCCCGCTTTCTTTTGGAATGACCTGTTGGTAATTGGGGTAGTTGCCTTCCATCAACCGCGACGTCAACAGTAACCCACTCTTACGGAAGATCATAAGGTTCTTGGAAAAACCGATGAGCGGCTCGGCATCTCCCCCTTCCTCCAAGAGATGACGGATTTCATGCGCAGCTTTCTTCGGGATGATCGCTTTCATTTCCTGCGGCAGTCCTTTGCTGCCCGCCTGGCCGACTTCCTGCTCCGCCACCGCCAAACGATGGCCGTCCGTGCCGACGAGGCGAAGAGTGGTTTTCTTGTCCGTCGCCACCAGGGTAACCAGAAGGCCGTTCAAGATATACCGGGCATCGTTATCCCCGGCGGCAAAGAGCGTCTTCCGGATCAACTCCAGCAGTCCTTCTCCCGCGAGGGGAATCAATCCCTCTCGTTCGATCGTCGGCAACGCGGGATATTCGCCGCTGGGGAGGCCCACGACCTTGAACTGGCTCTTTCCAGCTTGAATAGTGGTCCAGTTGTTGTCGCTCGCCGTGAGTTCAATGTCACCGGTCGGTAGTTCTTTGACGATTTCGAACAGCTTCCTCGCCGAAATGGTGACCCCGCCGGTCGACAGCACGGTCCCCTTGTACAGGCCGCGCATGCCGATCTCGAGGTCCGTCGCCACGATTTCCACGCCGTCCTGCTTGGCTTCCAAGAGGATGTTCGACAGAATCGGCATCGTGTTCCGTTTCTCGACGACACCCTGGACCCTTTGCAGTCCCGTCAATAACTCATCCCGACCAATGCGTATTTTCATGGAGAATTCTCCCGTCAAAGCCCTTAACTGCGAAGAATCTGCTCTTTCAACGCTTCAATCGTCGTTTGCAGGACCGTGTCCGTCTCCCTGGCCTTCGCGACTTGGCGACAGGCGTGAATGATGGTCGTGTGGTCCTTACCGCCGAATTGGCGTCCTATTTCCGGATACGACGCGTCGGTCAGCTCCCGGCACAAATACATCGCGATCTGGCGAGGGTGCACAAGCGTCTTGCTACGACGGCGCGATTTCAGTTCCGTCATCTTGACGTGGAACTGCGTACAGACGGCTTCTTGAATATCATCCATTGCAACGATCTTTTTCTTATCCCCGATGACATCACGGAGAACGCTCTTGGCCAGCTCAAGGGAAATCACCTGTCCGGTCAACGACGCATAGGCACCCAAGCGAACCAGACTGCCCTCGAGCTCGCGGATATTACTCTTCATCGTGGTCGACAAAAATTGGATGACGTCCTCGGGCAGTTTCACCCCTTCATCCTCTGATTTCTTTCTCAGGATGGCGATGCGTGTCTCCACATCCGGAGGTTGCAAGTCCGCGATGAGCCCCCATTCAAAGCGTGATCTCAAACGCTCCTCGATATCCGGCATGTCCTTGGGAAAACGATCACTGGAGAGCACAATCTGCTTATGGCCTTCATATAAAGCATTGAAAGTATGAAAGAATTCTTCTTGAGTGCGTTCTTTTCCCACCAGAAACTGAATATCATCGATCATCAGCATATCGATGTGCCGGTAACGCTTCCGGAGATCCATCATCTTGTCATAGCGAATCGAGTTGATCACTTCGTTGGTAAATTGTTCGGTCGTCAGATACGCAATCCTAAGATCGCTTTTTTCGCCCACATGGTTGCCTATGGCGTTGAGAAGATGCGTTTTCCCGAGTCCCACTCCTCCGTAAATGAAGAGCGGGTTGTATGTTTGCCCGGGCTGTTCCGCCACCGCCATGCACGCTGCATGGGCGAACTGATTCCCGGCCCCCACGACGAAGTTCTTGAACGTGTATTTGGGGTTCAGCTGAATCCCACGCCGCGGCTTCGTCTGCGTTCCTCCACGGGGCGCAGTTACCTGAGGGTGGGACTCGACTTGCTGTGTCACACCTTTTTCACTGACTGTAAACGCAACTGCCACTTGCCCGCCGCCACGGGCCGTAGCCATAGCCTCTGCCAGAAGAGGGCCATAGTGCGTATCCAACCATTCCCCAAAAAATTTATTCGGAACTCCAATATGCGCCGTAGAATTCTCTATCCGTTCCAAATGCACCGGTATGAACCACGTGTCATACACCTGTTTCGGCACCTTCCCTTGGATATATTGCAGAACCTCCTGCCAGATAGTTTCGAGACTCATAATCTACTCAAATCCCTATACACAGGCTTATTCACACCTGTGGATAAATACCTTCTTACCGCCGTAATTTGTGTGGGAAGCTGAGGGTGCATACCACGACGGACCAGTTTCTGTCGAGTTGCGAGCGCCCATTACGACGGCCTCTCCTCTCCCATTCACAAGCGCTTCACAGTTTGCCACTCTTCCATCGAGAAGCAGTCCCCAATGTTATCCGTCCCTCTATTATTCGTTTTTATTAATAAAATCAAAACTATATAAGTTATCACCCTAATTCACTTGCTTATTACTACTACCACTCCTACTAGTTTTCTTTAAGAGAGAGATATCGGAGTCATAGAGTTAAAATCTTCTCGGCCTTCAGTAAAATATCTATCACGTCGCTATAGGACAACTTATCCCCGGCTTTCACCCCGAGCTTATGCATACCCCGCACTACTTCTCCGGAAAGCTGTGCTTCAAGAGACACAACCACTTCAGAAGTGTCTTCAGAGAAAAGCGCACGGTGCAGCGCATGAACGGGAGACCGAATAAGATAAACCATCTGGTTCAAAAAACGAGGGCACAGTCCATTGAACGAATAAAGGAGTTCAGAGCGTTCGCTTCTTCTCTCCTCACAGAAAATTCATTCCGAAGTAGTATCTGGTCCGACTTGTCTTCCAGAAGGAAGGGGATGTCGAGTTGGGCAATAGACGGAAGATACTTTTCCAGGATATCGACATCGATGATATCATCAGTCTCTTCAGAAAGAAGGCGAGGAGCTTCACCGAGGAGAACAACTGTGGTCTTATGCGATCCTGCCGCAAGGCCAAGGGCGATACGTAATGCTTCGACAGGTCTGTGGGTGTTGCGAGGGTCTTCTTGAATAACGACGGCGATATTTTTTGCCATAGTCGGAAGATTACGTAAAAGACAAAAACTTGTCGCATGCGTCGATCAAGCCGGAGAGGACGACCAACCCACAGAGGGACATTTTTGGATCGATAGTATCCGTTGGAACGTGATGTTGCTGGCAACCATATGCACAGGCAAAAACGCGACCTCCGGTCTGAGCCAATGCCCGGTATTGGTCACTATGGATGTTCTTCACACCTTCATCTATCAAGTACACGTAAACCTCATGTCCGGCGCGAAGGGCAGCCTGGGCTAACCCGTGAACTGTCGCGGCACTTGTATGCGATGGAGGAAGAGCTAGAAGGAATCCAATTTTCTTAGAATCCACAGGAATAAACTTATAATTCTAATAGGTTATGATTCAGAATATAGAGATAGATTACGGAGTTTTCCAAGGGAAGTCAATCTGAAAAACTATGAGTTACGAAGGGGGCATGAAGGACCGTACGCGGAGTGCGAGGATGGACAAATCAACGTTATATTGAGCCTTAGTTTCCATATCGCGGAGCATAGCGGATCCTTTTGCCGCCTCATCATCTCCGAGGATTAATGTAAAGCGACAGCCGAGTCGATCGGCTTGCCGAAGGTGTGCCTTCAGCGTTGCGGATCGAAAATCGGAGACTGCATGGATTCCGGAGAGACGAAGCTCTTCAAGAGCCGTGAGACCGGCCGCAGCACCCTGACCACCGAATCCCGCGACATAGACCGTCACCTCTTCCAGTGACTGGAGAGGCACGGATTCCGGCAGCAACATCGCTATTCTTTCGAGACCTATCGCAAAACCGACGGCGGGAGTGGTCGGCCCTCCAAGAGTTTCTACGAGTCCGTCATACCTCCCTCCCGCGCCGACTGCGTTCTGTGCACCCAGGTTCGTGGCGGTCACTTCGAAGGTGGTGAGGTTATAGTAATCCAGGCCTCGAACGAGGCGATGGTTCAAGGAATAGGGTACTTTAATGACGTCGAGACCGGCTAAGACTTGGGCAAAGTAAGCACGAGCCGGCTCGGCAAGCGAGTCAGCGAGTCGAGGAGCCATCTCAGTAATCATGCGGCATTCCGGGACCTTACAGTCGAGAACTCGTAGCGGGTTTGTGGCGATCCGGTAGCGACAATTTGGACAAAGACCGGGCTCGTGTTGTCGAAGGTACGCGACGAGATGAGGCCGATAGCTATCCCGATCGGCGGCATAACCCAGATTGTTAATCTCCAACGTGAGTCCAGGCAGCGCGAGGTGAGAGAGGATGCGCCAGAGGAGGGCGATGACCTCGATATCGGCTCGAGGATCGGCCATACCGAGGGACTCGACGCCGAACTGATGAAATTGCCTGAGGCGTCCGGCTTGAGGCCGCTCGTGGCGAAACATCGGCCCGGAGTAAAAATATTTTTGAGGGACCGGAATCGCAGCACGGTTGTGCTCGATGTAGGCTCGAACCGTCCCTGCGGTCCCCTCCGGGCGAAGAGTCAACGACGTACCGTCCCGGTCTTGGAACGTGTACATTTCTTTCTCGACAATATCGGTCGACGCGCCGATGCTCCTCGCAAACAGCGTGGTCACTTCAAAGATCGGAATGCGAATTTCTTGAAATCCATACCGGGTGGACCACCGCCTGGCGGATTCTTCGATGAACCGCCACCGGGGTGATTCTTCCGGTAACAGATCCTTGACGCCTTTGATGCCCTTGATCATGGTCATGAGCTGATGCGATGGTGTTAGATCAGGGATTAGAGGAATTCCTGCACCGCCGCGCGGTCGAAGGGACTATAGCGGCGCTTTCTGGAGCAAGTCAACGGACTGATCTTGCACGGTTCTGAGTCCAGGGGTATAGTGCGCGACCTACGTAGGGAGTCACATACCCAACCTGTCTAATCGCAAAACCGAGCTATGAATCAAGATCAAAACAGTCGCCGCGTGGTCGCCATCGCGCCGATGCCCCCTGAACCATCTGCCTATGCGCTCGCCCGATATAGTCGATCCCCCGATTCCATAGAAAACAGCATCAAATGGGTTCATGGGCACTCCTCCGAGAAGTTTTGGGAACAGTTCTACTTCGATTACGGGCATGCCTCGATCGCCGATCTCGGACACGTTACGATCTGCTTTGAAAACATCTCCGAACTGGCCGCTATTCGGCTGGAAGACGAGCCATTGTGGGATGGACAGGCGAAATCGAGTCGCTATCAGAATTTTGCATCGGACCGCTGGTTTGTCCCGGGTCAGATTCGAGGCAGTGAAACGGAAGCTGTGTACGAGGGCATCATTCGAAGTCTCTCGGAGGTTTATCGGCTGCTTCATGATCCGCTCAAGACATTCCTTGCTGAACGAGAGCCGCGGCCCGACTCGATGAAACCCGCCGATTACGAGCGGACGATTGCCGCCAGAGCCTTCGACATCACACGGTATCTGCTTCCTCTCGCGGCAAAGACCAACGTCGGACAAGTCGTCAGCATTCGGACGCTGGAAAAGCAGATTACACGGCTCTTGTCGTCGCAACTCCCTGAGTTGCGGGGAATCGGGGAGGATTTGAAAGAGGCGTGTCAGAGTCCACCGGTGAATCTGTGGGGTGAACTCTGCGGTCAGACCTTAGGCGGGACCGATCCTCTGGCGCCGACATTGGCGAGGCACGCGAAGGCGAATGTCTATCAAGAATCGGTGTATTCCGATTTGGCTCGGCATGCAAAAGACGTATTACGCGGCACGGGATTGGACCAGCCGGAGACCTGGGGGGCCGTGGACGCCGTCGAGTTCATCGGGGGTCATCATCCGCTGGACGAACTTGTCACGACGTTGCTCTACCGCGTGTCGCAGGCCCCGTACCGAAAGATCCTCGAGGTGGTGACAGGATGGCCTGAGAAGGACAAGCACGCGACCATCGAGGTGGCCACGAGGCAACGCGGACCCTACGATGAACTCATCAAAGAGTTTCGCAGCGGCTACTCGTTCATGTTCGACGTCCTCATGGACATCGGGGCGTGGCGCGACATGCACCGTCATCGACGCTGTCAACAAGTGCAGCAGAATTTCACGACGGTCCACGGCTACGATGTCCCACCACCGTTGATCGACGCCGGTTTGGATCAGGAGTATCGGCAGGCGATGGATGCCGTACGTCAGGATATCGAACTGCTCAAGAAAAAGGATCAGGAAGCCTCGCTTTATGCCATTCCGTTTGGATTCAAGGTGCGCTGTTTATTCAAGATGGACTATGCCGAGGCGGAGTATATCGCCAAACTCCGGTCCGGCGTGAAGGGCCATTGGTCGTACCGAACGGTGGCTTGGCAGATGAAGCAGCAGCTGGCCAAGACATTTCCCTTCCTCGGCGACGGGATTCAGGCGACACCGCCTGATGTCGAAGACGCACTGACTCGATAAAAGCCTCCCATTCTCATGAGCGCCCATCAGCAACAATGCGAAGCCGCCATCGTGGCCGGAGCATGGGATGTCCTGTTCGCGGAGTCCTTGGCCTGGAGCCGGGATCCGGATGGAGCAAAGGATCCACGGCCTCTGTTTGCGCGCAACGTCGTGTATCTTGTGCAAGGTCGGTTCGCCGATGCGTGGAAAACCCACGCGCTTTGCCTCGAAGCCGCGCAGGACATTGAGACAGTGGGTGACTGGGTCCATGATCTGCTCGATCGACATGGGGACAGCGGCTATGCCCATTTGGCCAAAGGCTTGTTTCTCGCGCAATCGGGTCAATCCGAACAATCGATGCGGCCATACGCCGAAGCCGCACGATTGCTTCCACAATCTGCCTATCCGCACTACTTCCTGGCACAGATTCACGAACGGGCCGGTCACCTGGAAATGGCGATCAAAGAGTATCGTGAGGCTGTCCGATTGGCTCCGGATTATGCACCGGCACGGATGAATCTCGGAGTCGCCTATCAAGACCAGGGGCGGCTGGAGATGGCGATCAAGGAATACCGAGAGGTGATCAAGCTCACTCCGAACGATTCGGCAGCCCACTCCAATCTCGCCTGCGCGCTCGCGGAACAGGGAAAGATGGAGCCGGCGGTGCAGTCCTATAAGACGGCGTTGAAGCTGAACCCCCAGGATGCCGAAGTGCACTTCGCGCTGGGCGGCCTTTATGAAACGCGCGGTCGTCTGGACTTGGCACAAAAGAGCTACCAGGAGGCGCTCAACGCCAACCCCGACTTCGGCCCGGCCCATTCCGCGCTCGGCTGGCTCGCGTTAGGGAAGCATCGACTTCAAGAGGCGGCGGACATTTTCAGCCGGGCGCTCAAGTGCAATGAGGAAGATGCCCGGGCCTATCACGGCATCGCCGAAATCTACGCGATCCGCGGCAAGCGCCAGAGCGCGATGGAAAACTACAGCAAGGCCCTGAAGTACTATCAAGATCCGGAAAAGCGGAATCAGATCATGAACCAGTTGTTTCAGGAAGGGCAGGTGGGGGATTAAACGCGTCGGGCTTGGTCCTTCTGTGCTCACTGAGCAGAGAAAGGATTCACAAGCAGTATATCTGATATGAGCACCATCACACACATCACGGATCAGCTCCAGTCCGATCTCAGCCAATTTCGAGAAGAAGTCGGTGTCATCAACACGACGTTAGTACGACTTACGTGGCAAGTGCATACACATCATTTCCCAGCCACATTGTGGGCCTATATTATGTCTGGGTTTTCCAAGGTCGATCTATACTCGAAGCTCTGGGATGGAGGTGCGACGAAAGAGCAGACGCCACGAATGTGCACATTTTTCGCTCGATATCTGCCAAGAAATCCTTTGGCCGACTCACTGGCAATTCAGCTATGGCGCCATACACTGATGCACACCAGTCGGCCTCGTCGCCTTCGTGATTCAACCGGTCGTGAGTACTCATACTTGTTGCACTGGGGAGCTCCGGAACTTTTGCGCGATGACCACTACAGAGTTTCTGGAAACAGCAAACTCGACTTTGGTCTAGAATATTTCATAGAGGACCTTGGTACTCTATTGGGCGCTTACCTTGTCGACCTCAGCAAGTCGCCAGAGCTACAGGTGAAAGTCTTGGCAACATGGCCAAAGATCGAAATTCAAGATTTCAGAATGTGAAGAGCTGTTCGTCTTCTGCAGGATATTGTGGTGTTCTCTTGACGTAGGTCGATGCAGAAAGAGGACGAGAAGCGCGCAGAAACTTAGAATACGTTACAGTTCTCTGATGGCGCCCTGCAACACGGTAATCTGCGTGGTCGGGTCGCCGGTCGCCTTCAGTTCGTTGCGGATCTGGTCCTTCAGGTAGGATGAATAGCCGACTCGGTCGATGAGGAGGTCGAGAAATCGCTCAGCCGGTAACAGGCTTTGTTCCTTGAGTTCGTCCAGGGTCTCGTCGCTCACCGGCACGTACGTGCTGCCGATGTGGAAGACCACATTGTAGTGGCGTCCGGTGGCAATCCGTTCAAATCTCAAGCCCTTCACAGATTCCTCCTCGGCAGGATGTTGAACAAACCCGCCCGCTTCGTTCTCGCCTCGCTCAACGCTCAACATACTTAGAAGTATGCCTCTGCATCTCGCTCGCTGCGGCCTCGCTGGACGGTCTTTGTGAACATCCTGCAGCGCGAATAGAAGGGGATCATTCTAGACAAGTTAGAGCCGTGAAGACAAGGGTGCCTGAGAGTTCGCTTGGTGGACAGTGATGACGACGGACATTTATCATGACGTTCCCATGAGAGGAACCCAGGCGAGCTGAGTCGTCATGACGGCAACGGAGCTTATCGAGTGGTGGATTACTCGCCTTGAAGGCGAGCAAGCCCGACTGACTGATACGAGGCATGACGCGCCGATCGTGGCGTCGAGAGGCCGTTTGGTCAAAACGACGGGGGGACTTCATCTGTACGAATTCACGCTGCCGGCCGATGTCCTCCTGAGCGTGGATCTTCCGGTGTCCGTCATTCCCGTTGACGAGGCGGATACGACAGAGGGAATCGTGCTGCGGCAGACAGGCAACAGCATCCTGGTCCAACTGGTGGATACCCTTGGAAGCGACGTCCCGTCAGTGACTCTTGTTCCTGATCAGGACGGCCTTGTCAGCACATCAGTCGGACGATTGAAAGATATACTGGCCAAACCTGACCTCTATCATCTTGGACCGACCGAGCGGTTGGCCTCGCTGTTGCAGATGCCAGCCGTGGATTCTGAGACATTTTCTTCCGCCTCATCCGTCTTCACGACCGTGTGGTCGCATGACCGGTCACTCCGCCGCCAAAAGCTTGGGAACCTGGCGATGGAACTCATCCGCGCCAACAAACGCATCCTTCTGATCAGCCCTGATCATGAAGAATGCGATGAGATGGTGGGGACAGTCGGGCGTACCATGAAAGCCGGCGGACTGAACCACAAGACCTGGATCACCCGGTATGAACTCCCCATCACCTGGCAGGCCGGGGACCTTGCTCTTCACGAGCTGGGCTTCGAAGCGCAGATGCACCAATTCCATGCGAAGTCACAAGGGGACAAAGCCTCCTTAAAATACAAGTACGACCGTTTTCGCGAGTTGGCTCCTTTTTTGTCCCAGAAAGAAGCGAAACAAAAGGATCTGGACGAGGTCCGTCTTTTGGAGTGGCGCCTTGTCACGCAGATGCGCGATCTTCAAGTGCGGATGGCCGATGTTCAGAAGACGCTCAAGGAGTTCGAGAGCCTGCCGCTGTTTCAACGTCTGACGTTGCAGGCAGTGGGAAAGAATGCCGAATCTCTCAAGCAATACTGTGCGCTGTATCAAGGGCAGATGGATCAACTGGACAAAGAACTGGATGTGGTCAAAGATCGCATTCAGCAGCTCGCACCGGAGGCCGCGGTTCCCAGAGGGAAGCGAGCCGAGTTCGAGGAACTCCAAGCGCAGATCGCAAAGCTGGGTGGAACCAAGAAGGTCCGAGAATTATTGGCAGCCGAGGAGCAGCCGAACCGCCAGGCTTTCATCCAGAATCGAAGACTCGTTGCCGCCACACCCGCCAGGGTGGCAAGCGATCCCCTGTTCAGCCGGGTGCGCTTCGATGTCCTCATGGTCGATGAGGCTCCCAGGATCGCCGCACCGGCACTCCTGGCGGCGGCGGCGCTGGTGCGCGAACGCATTATCGTCAGTGGTGATCCACGAGAGATCGCTATCGTCGGGCAATGGCCCATGCCTCCAACGGTCATGCGCGCCACACCCCTGAGCAGGTGAGCCGGTTGCTTGACGCGGGCGAGGAAAATTCAGGATAATCCGACTCCTTGTGTTGCTTCCCGTCCGGATGTTCAAAGCAGCCGTAGAGACTGGAAGGATGAAGGGAGCGGTCGAGAGCCGTACAGGCTGCTCGAAATGGGTTCCACCAAGATCCCAGCGAATAAGATCCCAGGTGTACTGGAAGGGTACGTCGGAGATCCGACGGCTGTGAGAACGACGGTGGAAGCCATTTACAGCAACTCATAGAGCCGAAGTGGCGGAACTGGCAGACGCACTAGATTCAGGGTCTAGCGCCCTCACGGGTGTCCGGGTTCAAATCCCGGCTTCGGCACCAACCAGTATATGCTTCACGGAGCCTCAGCGGGCTGAGGCTCCTCTTCATGAAGCGCCGAACCAACACTTCCAACCGGTCTTGCCTCGTTCAATCCGATTCATTCGTACCGTGAGCTCAGTAAGCCACATATTGCCTTTGATCCCTCCGGATGGACGCTGCTGATGGGCCACGTCATATCGGTTCGGCGATTGATGGCGATGAGGTACAACACCGTAACGGTTTCATCGATCCGGGATGAACAGCGATATGAATATTTTGATGACATTGTGACCTCGTTCGACAACAATAGCACCATCTTGCACGCCATCGATGTCGCGAGGGACTCCTCAATTATTCGTATCACCGAGGGTTGGACAGCAAGCCAGCAAGCGGTTCATGGTCCTGAAAGGCAGGTACGCGATGAGGCTAGTTGCGATCGTGGGAATTTTGATCTTGACCAGTGCACCCGTTGCGGATGCAGCAGGATCGAGTGATGCGAAGAAAAATAGTGATTTGAATAGGGCCATGTCTCTGTCCGGTGAAGAACCATATGAGGCCCTGAAGCGTGGGGATTACAGGATCGCGGCCGGGCTCCTTTACCCCTTGGCGGAGAAGGGCGACGTACGAGCGCAATACAATCTTGGGATGCTCTATGCAAGCGGGCTGGGTGTCGAGCAGGATTACCATGTGGCTCTGAAATGGCATCGATTGGCGGCGAGTCAGGGTCATGCCGGGGCGCAAAACGAACTTGCGCAGATGTATGCGAAGGGTCAGGGTGTGCAACAGGATCACGTTCGGGCGTATGTGTGGTACAGCGTGGCGGCGGAATTGTTGAGCGGCGGGTCGAAAAATGAACTCACGAAGGACCGGGACAGAATGGCGTCGCGCATGACACCGGCTCAGATTCAGAAGGCACAGGAGTTGGCGCAGCAGTGCCAAGAGTCGAAGTTCACGAAGTGCGGAGACAAGTAGGGCTCACGCCGGAAGTTGAATCACGCCTCGGAGACCACACCCCATCTCACCGTTTTTCGTGCTAGACTCAGCTGTTATCATTGCATAATTCACCTTACGGCATTCCATTCAGCAGGTGGACGTGGAAGTCATCGGCGAAGCCGCCGATGAGTACTTTCAGTCGGATCTGTCAGTGCGGTGTGAGATGAACGGCAACCTGTGGGTCTCCACCAGTGGACTACGATCTTTGTCGAGATTAGACTGTACGAGGGTGGTCCTATGGAAAAATTTCAGAGAGCTCTTTCGCGTCTCGTTGGCTCTGAGTCGTCGTAAGAATGCGAGACGAAGAGGTAATGAGTCATGAAGATCTTCATAAATCTGGAGAAGGTGATTCTCGCTTCGGGTCTTGCGCTTTGTGCCGCCATGCAATCGGACTACGGTGTTCAAGCGGATGATACGGCCCTCGATCGGCCAGGATTCTCCCTGATCACTCGCGACGGTTCCGGTGATGTTGGTCGGTTCACCTCGGTGGCCATAGGCGCCGACGGTCTCGGCCTGATCAGTTTCTACGATGCAACCAATGGGGACCTCAAGGTCGCCCATTGTTCGAACCAAGCTTGCACTTCCGCGACAATCAGCTCGCTGGACCGCACAGGCGATGTCGGGCAGTACACCTCGATCGCGCTTGGGAGCGACGACCTCGGTCTCATCAGCTACTACGATGCGACGAACGGGGATCTGAAAGTCGCCCACTGCGTCGATGTCGCCTGTACGTCGGCCACGCTCAAGACACTCGATCAGGCCGGAGATGTCGGCCAGTACACATCTCTGACCGTCGGCACCGACAAGCTGCCTCTCATCACCTACTACGATGTCACGAACGGCGACCTGAAGATCGCACACTGCACCGATGTGGCCTGTGAGGCGGCGACCATTACGGTCCTCACGTTTTTGCAAGCAGAGGGGAACGTCGGGCTCCACACCTCGGTCACTATGGTGATGAGCCAGGGCGTCATCAGCTATTATGACGCCACGGACCACTATTTGAAGTCGGCCCTATGCCCCGATGTGGCCTGCACGGAACCGACCCTCACCACGACTCCGGATAAAACCGCCGATGTGGGCCAATACAGTTCCGTGACGATTGGGACGGCCGATAGTCGTCCCCTCATCAGCTATTACGATGCGACGAACGGAGATCTCAAAGTTGTCCACTGTGAAGAGGTGGTGTGCACATCTGCGACGCGCACCACGTTGGAGAGCGACGGCAACGTCGGCCAGTACACCTCTATCGTGATCGGCAGCGACAACCTCGGTGTCATCAGCTACTACGATGTGACGAATGGAGATTTGAAAGTCGCCCACTGCGCCGATGTCACCTGTTCCTCGGCCACCCTCGCGACACTTGATAGGACCGGCAACGTCGGTCAATACACATCCGTGACCATCGGGACGGATGGTCTGCCGCTCATCAGTTACTATGATGTCACGAATGGAGACCTGAAGGTTGCGCATTGCAGCGACGTGGACTGTACCTCCGCAACCGTGACTCCACTGGACGGAGCCAAGATTGATGTGGGAGCGCCGTCGGCGATGGTAATGGGAGCTGACGGCAGGGGCGTGATCGGCTACTACGACGCGACGAACGGCGATCTCAAAGTCGTTCACTGTCTTGACTTTGCCTGCGCTTCAGCGACGCTTACCACCGTCCAGAGTCAAGGTGATGTGGGCCGACACGTGTCCATGGCCATCGGGGCCGATGGTTTCCCTTTGATCAGTTACTACGACGCCTCTAATGGGGATCTGCGAGTTGCGCACTGTACAGATCTCGCTTGTATCACTCTGACTCACCATCCGTTAGACGAGGCCGGTCAGGTTGGACAGTTCACGTCGATGGCCGTTGGGACTGACGGCCGAGGCCTCATCAGCTATTACGATGCGACGGACGGGAATCTGAAAGTGGCCCATTGTACCGATCCTGTCTGTAGCTCAGCCAAGGTCATAACCCTTGTTAGCAACGGCGACGTCGGTCAGTTCACGTCGATCACAATCGGCGCCGACGGGTTGGCGCTCATCACCTACTACGATGCCACGAACCAGGATCTGAAAGTCGCGCATTGCGAGGATGTCGCATGTAGTTCTGCGACGGAGAGTACCTTGGATAGTGCTGGCGATGTCGGCCGGTATAGTTCCGTGGCGATCGGTGCCGATGGATTGGCATTGGTCAGCTACTACGACACAACGAACGGCGATCTGAAAGTGGCCCACTGTATGGACCTTGCGTGCAGCTCTGCCAAAATAAATGCACTTCGAAGCGAGAATAACGTAGGCCAGTTCACCTCCATTACCATCGGTTCCGATAGCCACGGCCTCATCAGCTATTACGATGCGACGAACGGGGACTTACGGGTTGCGCACTGTGCCGATGTCGATTGTCAGGCGGCCACCCACACGATCATCCAGAGTGAAGACGATATCGGTCAGTTCACGACGATTGCGATGGGGATGGATGGTCGAGGTTTGATCAGTTATTACGACGTCACGAATGGTGATCTGAAGGTCGCCCATTGCTCGAACAGCTTCTGTGTGCCGTATCACCGCCGTTGAACGGCAGCCTTCCCCAGTTTTCCACCTTCCCGACTAAGACGCGCGCAGATTTCGGATCTCGGTCAGCGTCTTCTCGATCTCAACGGACGAGTTCAGGAGGCTCGGCGCGAGCCTGGCATACTTTGTCGCGTAGGGTGTCACGCTCCCGACAATGCCGCGGTGGCGAAGCTTCTCTATAACTGCGCGGGGCGCCATTCCATCCACCTCAAAACAGACGATCCCTGCTGACAGATCTTGCAACATCGGTGTGTGTAGTGAAACATGAGGCATGGCCGCCAAGCCTTGTTTCAGCTGCTGATTCAGTTCATAAATGCGCTGCGTCACCCTTTCTTTCCCGATGGCCTGATGAAACAAGAAGGCCTCATCCAACGCCCAGCGATGTTCGAAGGAATGGAAACCGCCCGGCGTCATGAGAACGGATTGCGGGAGATCTTTCGGCGATTTGTTTTCCATCCAGAGGTCATAGGCCTGTGTGTTGAACGTCGGGATAATGGCATGGGCGATCGGCCAGGCCTTGGGGTGGCCCCAGACGAGCCCCGTGCCGCGTGGTCCGAACATCCATTTATGCGTTCCGGCGATGAGAAAGTCGCAGCCGAGCTCGCTCACGCGGAAATCTTCAACCCCCAAGGCGTGCACTCCATCCACGCAAAAGATGATTCGGTTCTGTTCGTCACGCGAGCGATTGATGGATTGGATCGCCAGTGCCATGTCGTGGATCGGCAGTTTGAGACCCGTGCTGGAATGAACCCACGTAACCGCCACGATCCGGGTCGCGGGAGAGATGCCCCTTTTCAGGGAGTCGACGAGCTCGTCGCGCGACAGGGTCTTGAGTGAACGATAGAGGGGAATCTGACGTACAGTCGTACCTGTTCGCTCGGCGCGAAGACGTAGCGAAGTTTCAGTCGAATAATGGTCGTGCGTCGTCGTCAAGATTTCTTGCCCGGTACGCACTGTGAGCCCCCCATAAAGCAGACCCAATCCCATGGTCGTGCTGTCGGTCAACGCGATGTCGGTTGGGTGGGCACCCAGATAGTCAGCCGCTGCGCGAAGGACCTTCGCTTCTTGTTTCTCCTCGTGCTCAACCCAATAGCCGATAGGATCGGCATCGAGGCCGGCGCGATGCCGTTCGATCGCTTCACGCACGGGGGTAGGATGGGACGCAAGAAAAAACGCGGCAAGATGGATGAGCTGCGGAGACAACGGAAACTGTGCCCGGAGGTCTTCCCAGTCCTTGAACCGGTACTTCGGGGATTGTTCGTCGGCCAACGCGCGAGATGAGGCACCGGCCAGCACCGCGGCGCCCAGAGTCAACCCAGTGCGTACCAGAAAATCTCGACGGCCGATGTAGGTCATACCAACCTCCTCTTCAGGACCCTTTCTTGTACTCTACTGCGACGGTGGAAAATCGTGCAAGGCAGAGCGGGCCGGCGAGCGTCCTTCGACAGGCAGGACGAACGGAATATCACCGGAATGTAAGTGAGACAACACGAGCAGGTTATTGAAAAACTATTGTGAGGTTCTGAACCGATAGGATTTCAGAACCCCGCTGCCGGGCTCTTATTCAACACACGACTAGGACTGGTAGTTCTCCATCGGCGGACAACTACAGACGAGATGGCGATCGCCGTAGGCTTCGTCGATACGACTCACGCTTGGCCAGAATTTGCTGTGCTTCACCCACGGAGCGGGAAAGGCCGCTTGTTCCCGGCTGTACGGACGATTCCATTCCGTTGCCGCGACAATCGCCGCGGTATGCGGGGCGTTTTTCAGCACGTTATTCGTCCGCGGTTGACGTCCGTCGACGATCTCCTGAATCTCGGCGCGGATCAGAATAAGCGCTTCGCAGAGCCGATCGAGTTCGCTCTTGGCTTCGCTTTCCGTCGGTTCGATCATGAGCGTACCGGCAACCGGGAAAGAAACGGTGGGCGCGTGGAAACCGTAGTCCATCAATCGCTTGGCAACGTCCATCGCCTCGATGCCCGCGCTGTCCTTGAATTCCCGCAGGTCCAAGATGAACTCATGAGCCACCAGGCCGGAATCGCCACGGTACAGAATGGAATAGTGCTTTTCCAACCGCTTGGCCATGTAGTTGGCATTGAGAATGGCCACGTGCGTGGCTGCGGTCAATCCGTCACGGCCCATCAGGGCAATGTAGACCCAGGAGACCGGCAGAATGCTCGGGCTGCCGAACGGGGCCGCCGACACCGGGCCGATGGCTTGCGGCCCTCCGAGCTTGAGCACAGGATGTCCCGGCAAAAACGGCACGAGATGTTGAGCCACGCCGATCGGTCCCACGCCCGGTCCGCCGCCGCCATGGGGAATGCAAAAAGTCTTATGGAGGTTGAGGTGGCAGACATCCGCCCCGATGTCACCCAGCCGGCAGAGACCCACCATGGCATTCATATTGGCTCCATCGATATAGACCTGACCGCCATGGGTATGAATGATTTGACAAATGCGGCGCACGCCTCCCTCGAACACGCCATGCGTCGAAGGATATGTGAGCATCAGGGCGGCCAATCGGTCCCGATGTTGAGCGGCCTTGGCCTCTAGGTCGGCGACATCCACGTTTCCGTTTCGATCGCACGCGACGGCGACGACCGTCATGCCGACCATGGCGGCGCTGGCGGGGTTCGTGCCGTGGGCCGATACGGGGATTAGGCAGACGTTGCGGTGTGATTCACCTTTGGATCGGTGGTATGCCCGGATCACCATGAGACCCGAATATTCGCCTTGAGAACCCGCGTTCGGTTGGAGCGAGAACGCCGCAAAGCCGGCAATTTCCGCCAGCCACGATTCGAGCTGCGCGAACAAGGTCCGATAGCCACGCGTTTGTTCAGCCGGAGCAAAGGGGTGGAGGCGGGAGAACTCCGGCCAGGTCACCGGCAGCATTTCAGCCGTCGCGTTCAGTTTCATGGTGCAGGAGCCCAATGGAATCATGGAGTGGACGAGCGACAGGTCCTTGGACTGCAGCCTGTATAAATACCGGAGCATTTCGTGCTCGGAATGATAGCGATGAAAGACTTCGTGGGTCAGATACTGACTCGTCCTCGCCAAGGGAGACGAGTAGTCGAGGTCGAGGGAAGCGGCCAGATCCGAGAGGGAGAAGGGCAACTGGTCCAGGCCGACGAAGATGTTCAGGAGGCGGTGCACTTCCTCCTCGGAGCTGACTTCATCGAGTGAAACTCCGATCGAGCCGTCTTCATAGTGCCGGAAATTGATCCCCTGCTCGTTCGCCCTGGTCGCAATCTGATCCGCTTGATCCTTGGAGACCGGTATCCGCACCGTATCGAAGAAGACTTTCGGCAAGACTTCGAATCCCAGCCGACGCAGTCCTTCCGCCAACAGCAACGTGAGGCCATGTACACGTTCGGCGATCCGACGCAATCCGTCCGGCCCATGGTAGACCGCATACATGCCGGCCATGACGGCCAGCAAGACTTGAGCCGTACAGATGTTACTGGTGGCTTTCTCCCGTCGAATGTGTTGTTCTCGAGTCTGAAGCGAAAGCCTGATGGCCGGCTTGCCGGTCACGTCTTTGGAGACACCGACAAGGCGACCCGGCAGCTGCCGTTTATACTCCTCCCGGGTGGCGAGAAACGCGGCATGGGGCCCACCGAATCCGACCGGGACACCGAATCGCTGTGTCGACCCGACGGCGATATCGGCGCCGAATTCACCGGGCGGACGGAGCAAGGTCAGGGCGAGAAGATCGGTCGCGACCGCCACGCGAACGCCGGCCTCATGAGCCTGTGTGACCAATGTGCTGAAATCACCCACGTAGCCGTCCGTAGCCGGATACTGCAGCAGAATGCCGCAGAGCTGGGGGCGCGAGCAATCCACGGACGAAGCGACACCGGTCTTGATAACGAGGCCCAAAGGCTCGGCTCTGGTCTGCAGGACCGCCAAGGTTTGTGGGTGGCAGTCACGCGAGACAAAAAATTCCTTGCGGTCTTCGCCTGCGTTACGGGCGATTGTGTAACACATCGCCATCGCTTCAGCGGCCGCGGTCGCTTCATCCAAGAGCGAGGCATTCGCCAGCGGCAGACCCGTCAGGTCCGCCACCATGGTCTGAAAATTCACCAGTGCCTCGAGGCGGCCCTGCGAGATTTCCGCTTGGTAGGGCGTGTATTGGGTGTACCATGCCGGATTCTCCAGGATGTTTCGCTGGATCACGCCGGGGGTCACGCAATCGTAGTATCCCATGCCGATGACTGATCGATAGACCTTGTTCTGGGACGCGAGGTCTCTCAGACGGGCCAGGACGGCTTGTTCGCCGTCGCTTGCCGGAATGTCCAGGGATCGACGAAGACGGATGTCCGAAGGAATGGCCGTATCGGCCAATGTGTCGAGCGAGCGTAGACCCAACGTAGCCAGCATTTCTTGAATATCGGCTTTGGTGGGGCCTAAGTGCCGGTGAAGGAAGTCGTCCGTGGGTTGTCGCCAGCTCTCAATGGTCATGGAGTCATCCACTTTCTGTAGTCTTGAGAAGATTGGGTTATCTCAAGTCTCTGCCAATCGCGCAGCGTACCATGCCATCGACTCTTTTCCAAGTGACCAGCTCCGCCTCCTCAATGCCACGAGACCATGACCGTCCCCGTGTTTGGAAGGAAAGCTGGTCTGAAGCAGCTTTCGGACTCGGCAAGAACTCCGTCCGGTCGGTCGTCCTGCAGAGCCGCCGGCTTTGATTGCTTTTTACGTAATTCACGCTATTGTTAACTCATAACCGGGCCCGAATGGGGAGAGCTGACCTATGGTCGCCATGAAACAGAGTCCAGAGGAAGGGACGGAGAAGGGACCGCCGCGGCATTTTTCGGGGGTCACGGTTCTCATCGCCGCGTTTGTTCTCGGCGTCACAGGGGTCATCGGATACACGGGATACGGAATGTTCAAGAACCAAAGCCTGATTCCGAGGTTTCTGGTCCCCCATTTACCGCCCGGTCAGTCTCACGTCGTCCGCACGGAGCCGCTGCCCAAGTCCTTACCAAGCGATGTCCGGCTGACTCGCGAAGGGATTGATCACCTCCTAGGCGCGCTCGACGAAGCTGTCCGGCGAAAGGATGTCGACGGCGTCCTGCGCCACATTGCTCATGACGCGACCATCACCATTCATCTGAAACAGGGCCCGCAACAACAGATGGCCGTCCTGACGCGAGAAGAGTATCGGAAAACCCTCGGCATGAGTTTCTCCTTTCCCAGTGCCAATGACTTCACTCGTACGACTACGTCCGTCTCGTTGGCCTCGGATGAGCGGAGCGCGAAAGTGTCCTTCAAGTCCACAGAGACGCTGCGACAGGCCAATCGGGAATTCAAGACGGAAGGCGAAGAAACGCTGGTCTTTCATATCCGCGACGGCAAGCCCATGATTACTTCCCTGGAACAGACCTTCCCCGGCGATTCGACCTAGCCTCGGCTTCGTGGGCATCGGGATTCTCTCCTAGCTCCAAGATTCACAGTCAACGGTCTGGTATAATCACGCGGCTGATCAACACCGTCGGAGTTTGTATGCGGGTCCTCGTCATCGAAGATGAAACCAAAGTCGGCTGCTTTATCAAGCGGGCGCTTGAAGAAGAAAGTTATGCCGTCGATCTCTGTGAGGACGGTGCCAAAGGGTTGGACATGGTTCGGGGCACCAACTACGACCTCCTGGTCGTCGACGTGATGTTGCCCTCCATGTCCGGTCTCGATGTTCTGAAGAACATTCGCCGGGAACGAATCCACACACCGGTGCTGATCCTTTCGGCCCAATCCCAGATCGATCAGCGGGTCAAAGGACTGGATGCCGGCGCCGATGACTACCTGACCAAGCCATTCGCCATCGATGAACTCTTGGCGCGCGTGCGAGCCCTATTGCGCCGTGGGGCATCCGAAAGCCCGGGGATCCTTCAGGTGGACGATCTCATTCTGAACCCGGCGACCCGCGATGTGACCCGCGGCGGGCAACGTATCGATCTGACGTTAAAAGAGTACGCCTTGCTCGAATATCTGATGCGCCATACAGGCCGGGTGCTCACCAGGCCCATGATTTCCGAACACGTGTGGAATCAAGACTTCGACACGTTCACGAACGTCATCGATGTCTACGTCAATTACCTCAGAAATAAAATCGATCGAGGGCGAACCAAGAAATTGATCCATACCATTCGCGGTAGCGGGTATATGCTGAAAGCCGACTAGCACGATGCCGAAACCTCTCTCGCGTTCGTGCAGCGACTTTAGATGGGCCAAACCGACGACAAGGCTCTACAGCGGTATCATTTCGTCACGGTGACCAGGAACTGACCTATGCCGCTACGTGTTCGGCTGACCCTCTGGTACGGGACCGCTCTCGCCGTGGTCTTGATCGTTTTCTCCGTGATTCTGTATGCCATTACGGCGAGAAACCTCCGCGACACGGTCGATGAATCGCTGGAAGAAACGGCGACGACCGCCGTGCGATCGCTTGAAGCCCGAGGATTTCTTCCGTTGATCGACGAAGAAGAGCTGATTTCACAGTTTCCCGAGCTCGCCAGAATCGATAAATTCTTCCAGATCTTCAGCCCCTCGGGGACGATCACGATCCGATCCCCCAATATCAGGCAACACGAGGTTCCACTCAGTCGCACGGCTCTAGAAACCGCCTTCGCCGGCCAGAGCACGTTCGAGTCGGCCAAGTATCCCAATGAGCCTCCGTTGCGGCTGATTTCCGTGCCCATCATGTATCGGGGGAATCTCCTGTACATCGTGCAAGTGGGCACGTCGATGGAGTCGGTCGGAGAGACGCTCCACCGATTCCTGATTCTACTCCTGGTGGCCATCCCGATCGCCTTGGCCGTCTCTCTGGCGGGGGGATGGTTCTTGGCGGGACGAGCGTTACGTCCCGTCGATAAGATTACGCTTGCGGCACAGCGCATTGCCGCGGGAGATCTCAGCCAACGCCTCACCATGCCGGCGGCTCACGACGAAATCGGCCGACTGGCCGCCACCTTCAACAACATGATCGGCCGACTGGATGTCTCGTTCCGCCAAATCCGTCAATTCACCAGCGATGCGTCGCATGAGTTGCGGACCCCTCTCACGGTGATGAAGGGCGAAACGGACTTGGTTCTGCGGCGACCTCGTGCTCTCGAAGATTATAAGTCGGTGCTCGAGAGCAATTTGGAGGAAATTGATCGAATGACCCGAATCGTCGACGAGTTGTTGTTCCTCTCCCGTGCCGATATGGGAGAGGTCAAAATGGAGTCGTTGCCCGTGGCGATGGAGTCCTTGGTTGAAGATATTCATCGCCAGGCCACGCTGCTCGGGCAGGACCGCAATATCGAGGTCGTGCTGGGAACGGTGATGCCCGTGGTCGTTCAGGGCGACGACTTGCGACTTCGCGAGCTGTTGCTCAATCTCGTCGAGAATGCAATGAAGTATTCGTATCCTGGCGGCAAGGTCGAGATCTCGCTGTTGAACGACGGTCGAGAGGCCAGGTTGTCGGTCACGGACCATGGGATCGGCATCGCCCAGGCCGATCATAAGAAGATTTTCCAGCGGTTCTTCCGCACGGATGTCGCCCGCGCTCACACGAAGAAGGGGACGGGCCTCGGTCTCGCCATCTGTGCCTGGATCGCGGATTTGCACGAGGGTCGGGTAGAAGTCAAAAGCGATCTCGGCCAGGGATCAACCTTTACGGTCGTGCTGCCGCTCACTCATTCCGCCGCTTAGCAAAGTTTAATCCGCCGTTAATCTGCTTCTCATCACCGGTTGTTAGCTTCCGTCGAGACCGGGAAACGTTCTTTGTCGTCTAGAATTCGATTTCCGTCGATCATCGATCAACGGCGTCACAAGGAGGAAGTCATGCCATCGCATCCGTATCGCGCCATCGGTTCCGTGATAGGAATCGGTCTTCTGAGCGGCGTCCTGATTTGGGGCGGCCACTTACTCACGGCATCCTACGCATCGAACGTTCCGTCACCGACGGTTATGCCTGTCGCCGTAGGCCCGCCGGCAAGCGGCTTCACGGAGGTTGCCAAGCAGGTCACTCCGGCGGTCGTCAACATCACGACTGTCATGACGGACAAGGTATCGGAGGGATTCGCTGTCCCTGACGAGCTGCGAGACCGAATGGAAGAATTTTTCGGTAAACCGTTCGGTCCTCGCGGGCGGGGACCAGCCGACCCTTTTGAACCTCGAGGGCCGCGGAGGGGGCAAGGGTCGGGCGTCGTCATTTCTGCGGATGGCTATATCTTGACCAATAATCACGTGATCGCCAAGGCGCGTGAGGTCAATGTCACGCTTCCGGACAAGCGCGAATTCAAGGGAAAAATCGTCGGCACCGATCCCAAAACCGATTTGGCAGTGGTGAAAGTCAACGCGCAGGATCTTCCTGCCGTACCGTGGGGCGATGCTTCACGTCTGCAAGTCGGGGAGTATGTGTTGGCCGTCGGCAATCCGTTCGGGTTGAATTCCACAGTGACCCTGGGAATTGTAAGCGCGGTCGGTCGGGGCCATATGGGAATCACGCAATATGAGGATTTCATTCAAACAGACGCCGCCATCAACCCCGGTAACTCAGGCGGTGCATTGGTGAACACCAAAGGCGAGCTCGTGGGCATCAACACCGCCATCTTTTCGCAGACCGGAGGGTATCAAGGCGTCGGCTTCGCGGTCTCCACGACGATGGCCAAGCCGATCTATGAGAGTCTCGTCAAGAGCGGCAAGGTGGTCCGGGGTTATCTTGGTATCGGTCTTCAAGACCTGAACCAGGACCTGGCAAGGTCGTTCAGCGTGAAGGACGCCAAAGGCGCGTTGATCAGTGACGTGAAAGAGGGAAGTCCGGCGGAGCAGGCAGGCCTGAAGCAGGGCGACGTAATTATCGGGTATCACGGCACTCCCGTGGAAGATGGAGTCGCCTTGCAGCGTCTTGTGACCAGAACGTCAGTCGGCACGAGGGTGATCCTGAAAGTAATCCGTGATGGACGAGAACGTGAGTTGACCGTGAGAGTCGGTGAGCAGCCGGAAGAAACGAAGATTGCCAAGGCGGAACGGACCGACACCGACTATGCCTTATCCGGTCTTGCGGCCGAAGACATAGATCACGACACCGCGAAAGAACGTGGTCTGAAAGAGAAGCAGGGTGTCGTGGTGACTAAAGTCGAGCCGGACAGTGGAGCCGGGAAAGCCGGGCTTATGCCGGGCGATGTCATCCGGGAAATGAACCGGCAGCCGATCACGTCCGTGAAGGATTTCGAGAGAGCGTCCTCCGAGGTGAAAAAGGGGGACAATATCTTAATGCTCATCAATCGGCGTGGAAATTCTCTGTTCCTATCCGCAAAAGTATAGTCTTGAAGAAACCGAGAAAAGGGGAGCGGTGTCATCCCGCTCCCTATCGGTTTTCCGTCTACAGGTACGAAGGGGTCAGTCGAACACCACGGTCTTTCTTCCGTAGACTAAGATACGCCGCTCGATGTGCCGCCGCACGGCCCGGGCGAGCACGATCTCTTCCAAGTCGCGTCCTTTCCGCACGAGATCTTCAACCGTATCCCGATGTCCTACACGAATCACGTCTTGTTCGATGATCGGTCCTTCGTCCAAATCTTTGGTCGCGTAGTGTGCCGTGGCTCCGATGATCTTCACGCCGCGATCGTAGGCCTGCCGGTAAGGATTGGCTCCGATAAAGGCCGGAAGAAAAGAATGGTGGATGTTGATGACCGGGCTGCCGACCTGAGATAAAAAATCCGCGGTGAGAACCTGCATGTAGCGGGCCATCACCACGAGCTCTACCCGATGCTCTTTCAGCAGGGCCAAAACCTGTTGTTCCTGCTGAGGCTTGGTCTCCTTCGTCACGGGATAGACGGCAAAGGGAATCTTGAAGAGATCGGCCCAGCCGGCGCAGGTGTCGTGATTCGAGATAATGACCGGGATATCGATGTGCAGCTCGTCTCGCCGGTGCCGCTGGAGGAGATCGGCCAGGCAGTGATCTTGTTTCGAAACCAGTAGGCCGACGCGGGTTCGTCGGCTGGATGGGTATACTTCGTAATGCATCTCATACACTTTTGCGATCGGAGCAAAGGCGGCTGGAATGTCGTCCGAGGGAATCTGAAATCCCTCCGTGGCGAATTCCATCCGCATGAGGAAATCGTTCGTTTCCTCGTCAGTGTGATGGTCGGAGTCGAGAATATTGCCGCCGAAGTCGTGAATAAATCCCGATACTCGCGCGACGATGCCTTTACGGTCCTTGCAATGGATCAGCAGAATGATCGAATCTTTTGTCCGGGCGGTCATCGAGGTTTTACTCCAGTGTTGGACGGCGCTTTGAGCGTAACAGGAACAACAAGAAACCACACTCAGTGAATGGGATTCGTAACGATGCGTCCGATGAGATCGAAGCCGGCCGCATCAGTGATCTCGACCTTGCAGAAGTCACCCGATGTTGGAGCGAGGACATTGTGGTGCGCAAGGTACCGTGGAGCGGGATCAGACTTGCCTTCGTCGATGTAGACCACCCCGTCGATTTCAGGAGCGAGTCCTGCGTGGCGTCCCTCCAAGACGCCGTCCGTTTCTGCGGAGCGTCCATCGATGAGCACATCGAGGATGGAGCCCACGTTGGCCCTTCCTTTGGCGACCGCAATCGATTCCTGGATCGATAGAATCGCGCTGCGGCGCTCATCCATCACCTCCCGCTCGACTTTGTCGCCCAGGTCGACGGCCGAGGTTCCTTCCTCGTCCGAGTAGAGAAAGACGGCGACCCGATCGAACTCCGTCCGCTCGACGTAATCGCGCAGCTCGGCGAACGCGGCGTCGGTTTCGCCGGGGAACCCCACGATGAACGCGGTGCGAAAGGTGACGCCGGGAATACGATGTCTGATCCGCTCGACCAATCGCTCGATGGCCGCCCGGTCACCCAATCGGTGCATGGCTTTGAGCATCCGATCGTTGATGTGTTGCAACGGCATGTCGATGTACTTGACGATGCGTTCTTCGCCCGCATAGAGGTCCAACAGCTCGTCGGTGACTTGCTGCGGATATAAGTAGAAGGGTCTGATCCAACGCGCATCCTTTACCGTGACCAATTCACGGAGGAGTGACACGAGTCCATGGCGAAGTCCGAGATCGACTCCGTAGTTGACCGTGTCCTGTGAGATGAGGTTGATCTCTTTGACCCCTTCGGCGGCGAGCCGGCGCGCCTCAGCGACAATGGATTCTACCGGTCTGCTGCGCTGTTTCCCGCGCATCAGCGGAATGGCGCAGAAGGCACAGTTACGGTTGCAGCCTTCGGCGATCTTCACGTAGGCGCTATGCCGGTTGCCGAGTCTTAGGCGGGGGGCCAATTCATCGTAGAGGTAGGGGGGTTGACTGATCCAAAGGCGTTGGTGCCGTTTCTTGGGAGCCAACAAATCTCGGCAAATCTCCGCGATCTTGCCGAACTCCCCGGTGCCGACCACCCCATCCAATTCCGGTAATTCCTTGAGCAAGTCGCCTTGATAGCGTTGTGCCAAGCAGCCGGCCGCAATCAAGACACGGCAGGTGCCGGTTTTCTTTAGACGGCCGTGTTCGAGAATCGTGTTGATCGATTCTTCTTTGGCTTCTTCAATGAAGCCGCACGTATTGACAATGACGACCTCGGCCTTTTGGGGTTCGTTGGTCAGTTGAAAGCCATCGGACACGAGGGTCCCAAGCATGATTTCCGAGTCGACCTGATTTTTGGAGCAGCCTAGGTTCACAAACCCGATCGTGGTTTTCCGAGAACCGGCTTCGATCAGGGATCCGTGCCTGTCCCGTTGGGCTGGCGGTTTGGTGCTTCGTGGAGTGATCAGCGGTTGTGACATGGAGGCAGTCTACGGGAGGGCCAAAAAGACTGTCAATCAGGCCGTGCAGACCCTTGCGGGCAACCGCTCACTTCCCATAGAGTGCCCCTCATGATTCGAACCTTCCAGGGCATCAGACCAACGATCCCCGAATCCTGCTTTGTCGAAGAGACCGCCGTTGTGATCGGCGATGTCGCCATGGGTGACTACTGCAGCGCTTGGTTCAACGCTGTCATCCGGGGCGATGTGAACTACATCCGAATCGGAGAAAGAACGAACGTCCAGGATCTCTGCATGCTCCATGTGACGCATGATACCCATCCACTCATCATCGGTAACGATGTCACAATTGGTCACAATGTCGTGTTGCACGGCTGTACGATCCATGATCGCGTATTGGTGGGCATGGGCGCGATCATCATGGACGGTGCAGTGATCGGCGAAGATTCCGTAGTGGGAGCCGGAGCTTTGATCGTCGAGGGCACGCTCGTTCCACCGAAGAGTTTGATCCTTGGATCACCGGCTAGGGTGAAGCGACCGGTTACCGAGAAAGAGCTCGCCTGGGTTAGAGAGTCGGCAGAGAACTACGTGAGATACGCCCGCCAGTATCTATCCGATTCGGGGAAGAACGCGGGGTTCAAAGTGTAAAAGTCGGCAAGGTGCAAAGGTGAGACGTTATGACGTGCGGAGTGTTCGACTTTTGAACTTGCGCCGTCCGATCCGAACAACACAGATCGGATCACCCACCAGAGCCGTAGGGTACTGTTTCCGTTCCACGCGGTAGGGAACCCCATGCCGATGGCACCAATCCGCAATCCAGATAGCTTCCTCAGTCGATGTCGTCACGAGGCCCGGCAGCCGCAGCTTTGGCAGGCAGCGGTTCACGATGGATTGAACAATCCGCCGCTCCTTCTGAAACCGTCCAGGGTCAAACGTCACGGGATCCGCTCGGCCATAGGACAAGGGCGATAGGTGGGGGAACCGTTCAGGATCGTTCAAGACACTCACAATCCAGAGATGGTCGAAGAGGCCTGACGCGAGGGAGGCGTCCTGTGCTCTAAACTTCACGGGGAGCGATCGGCAGGCACGATTGAGGACCGCTACCTCCGACCGCCTAAGATTATAGGGCGCGACCTCGCGCTCGAGTTCTATCACTTCCGCGATTAATGTCGGCAGCTCCGTTACGCCGGCTCCGACATACAGACTTCGCCCGCCATGCGGTAACTTCTGTACGAGAACTTCGGCCACTTTGGTTCCTAGCCGTCGGCAGGGTTCCCGCTTCTTACGCCAGAACTCATCGCCCCCTTCGTAGCAATAGACGGATTCCAAGCGCTTGTAATCAAGGCGATCAAATATAGAGGCGATAGCTTGCCGAGTTGAACCAGAGAGGCGCGTCCTCATTGAATCCTGCTAGGCTTTTCCCTTCGACTGAAAACCGATTCGTCGCTTAGGTGCGTCGGGAGGTGGTTGCAGCAGCGGTTGCAGTTTCTCGTACAGGTCCACCAAGGCGGTATCCTGCTCGAGCAAGGTCTTATCAATCTCAGCGAGACGTTTGAGAATGGTTCGGTTGGCGGCGATCTGTTCTCGCAACTGAACAAAGGCTCGGACCACAAAGACACTCATGTGAATCGCTTGTTCGCTATGAAGAATGTTAGCGGCCATCACGGCGCCGTGTTCGGTAAAGGCCCAAGGGTGATACCGACGACCGCCGTGAGGACTGGTCGTAGATTCAATAGCTTGCGAACTTGAGGTCGCACATTACGACCTCAAGTTGGTGAACTCCACGGCGGTGAGTTGAAAGGCGAAATCGTCAGGGAACCGATGCCGATTGCGTTTGAATGCTTCGTTGAAGCGCTTCGTTTGCACGCCGTACAACTTGGCTAAGTCCGCGTCCAGGATGACACGTTGGTTTCGAATGACTAGGATCAGCGGCTCCAAGGTATGAGGAGCAAGATCAGGTTTTCGAGAAGGCATCAGTTCGACTGCCTCATGAAATCGGCTTCCCCACATACCGTCTCTCGCGGCACTCCTGTTCCGCTTCAAGCCGGTCGAGGCGGTCAAGAACTTCCTCGGGCAATGGACTCGACGAACCACGCAACCGGCGCAGCTCGCGCTTCTGTCGGTAACGGCGCCACACCGCTGAGCCACGGGATTCTAGCCAATTCGGCAAATGAAAGCTACGCAGAACGCCGACCGGCCAATGCGATGATCGCCGCCATGAGACCATCGGCCACTGACGCAATGAAGTCGAGGTTCAAGGTGTCGAGCGTGTCGGTCGAACGATGGTAGTGAGGATTGCGGAAGTTCGCCGTATCGGTGAGCATGACGGCGGGGATCCTTTGCTCCCAGAACGAGGTGTGATCGCTACGCCTGGTGTCCGGGAGCCTTTCTCCGTTGCCAGGCACGATCAAGGGAACGATCGGGAGGTGTGATTTCATAGCCTGAACGACGGAGCTGGTCAGGGCCTGTGACCGCTCGTTCCCGACCACGGCGAGAAAATTTCCAGTCGTGGGCACGGCGATGGGCACACCGGGAGGAATTTTTTGCGAGTTCGGTTGGTGGCTCGCATAACCGACACATTCCAACACGATCGCGCCGTGGATCGCTTCGCGATTCTTTCTCAAAAGCCCCGTATAGGCGGCGCTGCCGAGCAAGTTCTCTTCTTCCAAGTTGAAGGCGATGAAACGGATCGGTCTGGTGACGTTCAGGGCTCGGACCTGGCGAGCAACGTGGAGCATCACCGAGAGGGCGCTGGCGTTGTCGTCGGCACCGGGAGACCCCTGCACTGTGTCGAAGTGTGCGGCGAGGATCAGCGGCGGCGCGGATTGGAATGGCTCCGTGTCGGGAACCACCGTTCCGATCACATTATGGTACGTGCCGCCCAGGGCTTGAAAGGGTGGCTTCGTGACGGTCAGACCGGCTTCTGAGAACTGTCGGTGTAGATACGCTTCGGCTTCCTGCAGGCGAATCGGAGAAGAGAGAGGATGACGCTCGCCGATGAGGCGATGGAGGTCCTTGTTGAGCAGATTTCGATCAACCGGCACGTGGTCCGTCAATGGTGAATTAATTTACGATCTCAGTCCCAATGCCCTTGTGCGTGAAAATTTCAAGCAGTACGGCGTGGGGAATGCGCCCGTCGATGATATGGGCTTTCCCGACCCCCTCGGCCAACGCGTCCAGGCAGGCGTGAACTTTCGGGATCATCCCCTCCGTGATGGTCCCTTTCTTCATCATGCGCTGCACGTCTTTCCGGGAGACGGTGGAGAGATGGCGCCCGTTGGCGTCGCGAATGCCTTTGATATCGGTCATCATGACGAGTTTTTCCGCACGTAACGCACCGGCGACCGCCCCCGCCACAAGATCGGCGTTGATGTTGTACGTATTCCCTTCGCGATCCGTTCCGATGGGCGCGATCACGGGGATGTAGTGATCTTCCTGCAAGTTGCGTAATAAACCCGGATCGACCTTTTCGATGTCGCCCACCAACCCAAAATCACCGTCGCCGTCCGCTCCCTCCAACTCGCGATCGAGGCTTTCGGCCCAGGCCTTGGCCGTCAACGGCTTGCTGAGAATCAAGCCTCCATCCTTCCCGCTCAACCCGACCGCACTGCCGCCGTGTCGGTTGATCAAATCGGTGATCTCCATGTTGATTTTTCCCGCCAGGACCATTTCCACGATTTCCATCGTGGCCTCGTCGGTAATCCGAACGCCATGACGGAATTTCGCTTCGATGCCGAGGCGGTCGAGCATCTTGTCGATTTGCGGACCGCCGCCGTGAATGATGACGGGATTGATGCCGACGTACTTCAGCAGCACGATATTTTGCGCAAACCGTTCCTTGAGGGACGAATCCGTCATCGCATGGCCGCCGTATTTGACGACCACGGTCTTACCCCGAAACGTCCGAATGTACGGGAGGGCTTCGATGAGGACGTTGGCCTTCTTGATCAGTTTGTTCATGCTGAACTTCCGGCGACCACCGCCGGACCCTTACAAAATATACCGGCTCAGATCCTGGTCCTTCACGATATCTTTCAACCGGTCCCGGACGTACGTCGCAGTAATGTTGATCCGTTTGTCGGGCCAGCCTGGTCCCTCGAAAGAAATGTCTTCAAGTAACCGTTCCATGATGGTGAACAGGCGACGCGCACCGATGTTCTCGGTCCGTTCATTTACCTGCACCGCTACCTCGGCGACCTCTTCCAGGCCGTCCTTGGTGAACTCAATGGCGAGCCCTTCGGTGGCCAGCAAAGCCTGATACTGCCGGACCAAGGCGCCTTTCGGTTCCGTCAGGATGCGCACGAAATCCTCCTTGGACAACGGACTGAGTTCGACACGGATCGGAAATCGACCTTGAAGCTCCGGGATCAGATCGGACGGCTTTGCGACATGAAACGCTCCGGCGGCGATGAACAGGATGTGATCCGTCACGACGGGGCCATGCTTGGTGTTGACCGTACAGCCTTCCACGATGGGAAGGAGATCGCGCTGGACACCCTCTCGGGATACATCGGGCCCCATGGTGCGCTCACGGCCGGCGATCTTATCGATCTCGTCGAGAAACACAATGCCGGTCTGTTCCACCTTGGTGATGGCCTCCCGTGTGGCGTCATCCATGTCGATCAGTTTCTGCGCCTCTTCCTGCGTCAGGTGTTTGAGCGCTTCGGGCACCTTCATCACCCGTTTCTTCTTCTTGCCCTGGAACATCCCGCCCAGCATGTCACGAAGATTGCTCTCGAGGTCGTCCAGGCCGCCCACGTTGGAGATGACGCCCACCGGAAGTCCTCGCTCTTTGACTTCCATCTCCACGGTTCGCTCATCCAGCTTCCCTTCGCGCAGCTGCAGACGCAGTTTCGATCGCGTCGTGTCGTGGGAATCGTGAGGGGTCTGAGCCGCAGGCTCGCTCGTGCTGTCCACAAAGCCCGGGCGAGGGGGAGGCGGCGGCAGGAGCAAATCGAGCAATCGTTCCTCGCCTTGTTGTTCCGCCTTCTGCTGAACGGAGGCCAACCGTTGGGTCTTGACCATGTTGATGGCCAGTTCGGTCAAGTCACGAATGATCGATTCCACATCACGTCCGACGTAACCGACCTCGGTGAACTTCGACGCTTCGACCTTGATGAAGGGGGCTTCGGCCAACTTGGCAAGCCGCCGCGCGATCTCCGTCTTGCCCACGCCGGTCGGCCCGATCATGATGATGTTCTTCGGCATGACCTCATCCCGGAGATCGGGCGACAGTTGCTGACGGCGCCAGCGGTTGCGAAGGGCGATGGCGACCATTCGTTTCGCGTCCTTTTGTCCAATGACGTAGCGATTCAGTTCTTCGACGATCTGACGCGGCGTGAGACTGTTGAGATTGAGCGGTTCGGCGTCGCTCGCAAGCGGCTTCATCATCGTGCGTTATCCTTGGAGTTCTTCAACAGTAATCTGTTGGTTGGTATAGATGTCAATAGACCCGGCGATATTCATGGCTTCCGTGACGATGACCGGAGCTTCGAGCTGGGAGTGGCGTAAGAGCCCGCGAGCCGCTGCCAGCGCATAAGGCCCACCGGAGCCGATGGCGAGAATGCCGTCTTCCGGTTCGACCACATCGCCGGTCCCAGAAATGATGAACGACTGGTCCCGCCCCGCAACGGCGAGCAGCGCCTCCAATCGTCGAAGCACCCGGTCGGTGCGCCAGTCTTTCGCCAGTTCGACCGCGGCTCTCGTGAGGTTGCCCCGATACTCCTCCAACTTGCTCTCGAATTTCTCGAACAACGTAAACGCGTCGGCCGTGGCGCCGGCAAATCCCGCCAGCACTTGGTCATGATGCAAGCGTCGGAGCTTCTTGGCATTGTGCTTCATCACCGTGGTTCCAACGGTCACCTGACCGTCGCAGCCCATGGCAACTCGACCGTTGCGCCGGACGCATAGGATGGTGGTCGATCGAATGGTCATGACGATTTCCGGTCCTTTCCTGACGAAGAACGTGTCGCCGCCCGCGCTCGCGGATGGGCGTGGTCGTACACCGCGACGAGTTGATCCATTGCCAAGTGGGTATATTTTTGTGTCGTACTCAGCGACGCGTGGCCGAGCATTTCCTGTATGGACCGTAGGTCTGCGCCCTCATCGAGGAGATGAGTTGCATAGGAGTGCCGCAACGCGTGGGGACTGACCGCTCCGCTCGCGAGACGGCTGGAGTATCGAGAAACCATTCGAGCCACGCTTCTCGTCGTGATCCGATCCCCACGATGATTCAAGAACAGCGGAGACGACAGATGACTGCTGCCGATCGTCGGTTTCAAGGACTTGCGATACTCTCGGATCGCGAGAAGCGCCATATCTCCGATGGGAACCATCCGCTCCTTGCGGCCCTTTCCTCTCAGACACACGATGCCGTCCGGCTCGTTCAAGTCATCAAGATTGATCCCCACGACCTCACTCACCCGAGCACCGGTCGAATACATTGTTTCCAGCATGGCACGATCGCGCAAAGAGAGAGGCGATTGTCCCACCGGAAACTCCATGAGCGCTGCTGCATCGTCCTTGGTCAACACACGTGGAAGTGGCTTTGGTACCTTGGGGCTTCGCAGGTTTTCCGTGGGGTTGTTACGGAGATGCCCCTCACGAATGAGAAATCGAAAAAAACTTCGCAGGCAAGCCAACTTTCTGGCCAAAGATGAAACTTTCTCACCTCGTCGATCCAGGTCGTGTAGGTACGCACGAATATCGTCGCCGGTGATCGTATCGATGTGAATAGGTGAGGTGTCTTGTCGGGTTCCTTGAAGGAACTTCTCCAGCTGATGCAGGTCGGATCGGTAATTGCGAATCGTCTCGTGTGAGGCGTTGCGTTCGACCTGGAGCTGCATTAGGAAAGTCTTGATCGCATCTTCCATGCGTCGAAATCCTCAAGCGCTCGCTGGCTCAACGCGCGACGCTTCTTCTCTTTGTCTTTGGGGGGTGGCGACAAAGGTGGAAATAAACCGAAATTCGTATTCATCGGTTGGAAATGGCGAGGATCCGAGGCGGCGATATGGGAAACCAAGCAGCCATGCGCGCTTGTGGGAGGAGGTGTGATCAACGGTTCCCCCGCCAAAGCTCGCGCAGCGTTGATCCCGGCCAGGCCTCCCATGGCCGCCGATTCGGTATAGCCTTCCACGCCGACGAGCTGCCCGGCAAAAAAAAGCGTGCCGCGAGCTTTGAACTGCAAGGTGTTCAACAGGAGCTGTGGGGAGTTAATGAAGGTATTGCGATGGAGGCTTCCATATCTAAGAAACTCCGCCTGTTCGAGGCCTGGAATCATCCGAAAGACGCGCTTCTGTTCGGGATAGGTCAGTTTGGTCTGAAAGCCGACCAAATTGTAACAGGTGCGATGGATGTTTTCTGTGCGTAGTTGCACGACTGCGGCGGGCTCGAACCCGGTTCGTGGATCTTTGAGGCCCACCGGCTTGAGCGGACCAAATTGCATCGTCTGGCGGCCGCGCTCGGCTAGCACTTCGATCGGCACACAGGCCTCGAAATACGGTGTCTTTTCAAATTCCTTCGGCTGTACTTTTTCTGCGGCCATCAGGGCATCATAAAAGGCAGTGTACTGTTCTGCCGTCATGGGACAATTCAAATAATCATCTCCACCCTTGTCGTAGCGCGAGGCACGAAAGACCACGTTCATGTTGATCGAGTCCGCATCGACGATGGGCGAAATGGCGTCATAGAAATACAAATGTTGGGATTGCGTTGCAGCACGAATGGCTTGAGACAGCTTATCGGAGGTCAACGGTCCCGTTGCGATGATACAGAGGCAGTCCGTTGGAATGTCGGAGATTTCCTCATGAAGAATTCTGATGCGTGGATGTCCTTCCAAGGCATGGGTGATGTGCAACGAAAACTGATCACGGTCCACCGCCAGCGCCGATCCGGCCGGAACACGGGCCTGCTCTGCGGCGGATATGATCAGCGAATTCAGTCGACGCATCTCTTCTTTGAGTATGCCCGGTGCATTCAGCGGGTCCAAGGATCCCAGCGAATTTGAACAGACGAGTTCGGCCAAATGTCCCGTCTTGTGCGCCTTCGTCATTTCTTTCGGGCGCATCTCGTAGAGCGTGACCTTGGCGCCGCGATTCGCCGCTTGCCAGGCGGCTTCGGAGCCAGCCAGACCTCCACCCACGATGACCACATCGTCTCTCATGATCGAACATTCCTTTGAGTGAAAGGCGTTCATTCTAAAAACCATCTTTCGGTGAAGTCAAGGAGAGAGACAACGTTGAACCATGCCGAAACCCCATGCTAGACTCTACCCCGGTTGGGCGATTAGCTCAGTGGTAGAGCGCTTCCTTCACACGGAAGAGGCCACAGGTTCGATACCTGTATCGCCCACCATGCTCCCTTTTGGAACCTCGCTGTTTCTGTTAGCTGATTGGGATCTCCTCACAAAGTCGAAATCTTGGACAGAACCAAGGATATCGGCTACACTTCTCATTGTTTTGGTAGGAGAGACAGGTTTGTAAGTGAGACAGAACCAAAATCTAGCGAGGTGCTGTTATGAAAGTCAGGCTGACTGTTATCGGTGTCATGATGCTGGCGATGGTCGCTATGGGCTGCAGCACGACGCACCAACAAGGCGCAAGTGTCGATGCCAAGGAATATACGCCTCCGACTAGCATCTATAACATTCTGGACAGCACCGCACTAGTCTACTCGGACCCCGCCGCGGGTTCGGCTGTCAATGATCACCCTCTTCGCTGGCTGGGTTTCGTTGCCAATCCGATCGGTCATGCGTTCGATTATGGGATCAATCGTCCAATCTACACGCTAGCCAGCGGATTCGCTTATCTCTCAGGCTATACGGCTGAAGACAATATGGTGAACGCTCAACGACGGTAGTTCTGGTCATTCTCGCGGTCCAGCGAGGGCCCGCTCTTTCCCAAGAGCGGGCCTTTTCATTTCCTCTTCGCGATGCTCCCCTCAAATCGTGTATTGTTCGGTGATACGCAGTTCAGGATTGTTCTATGGATTTCCTCCGGTACATATCTTTGGCCTACCTCACTATTGGTGTGGGTCTAGTGATCGGGTGTAGCGGTTCAGCGGCTCCCATCAAACCTCCGCTTCCCCCCTCCAAAAGCGACCTGGTCCTGCTGGGCTCAGCGGCACTGTGTGAGCGTCAGGTGGAATTCCTGAAAAAACATCCCATCGTATCCCACACCTCGAAGGATTGGGGAAGCGGCCAGGAACTCACGATTCCATTGAACAACAGTGCATCACACGGAGAAGAGTCTTATTTTTTTGACGAGGATGGTGTCTTAGTTGGAGCGCTGTTTACGTTCCCAAAAGGACTGGATCTCGACCCCTATCCTGTGCTCCGGCGCACGCTCTCCCAGTTGAAACCCTCCGTGGAGTTCTATTTGAACGTGGCTCAATTGGAAACAAGAACAAATATGGAAAGCAGCGCGCTCCTGGAAACTGGAGACGAAAAAAGTACGACCCAGTATCTCGTTATCGGTCTGAACGAGCACCCGGTGCTGCTCCAGGCCTCGTTCACCATTGATCCTTATGTACGGCTCTTCTCTCCGTACCGACGAGAGTTCCTCGATCGGCTTCGCAATCCGGCGGGCGGTAAGGGGGGGCAGAAAATGGAGAGCCAGGGAACCGAGGATAAAGAACCGTTTTCGTCTTTGCAGCAATTCGCTCGTGGCCAAGCCGCTCAGCTCGCCTATTGCGGTGACAAGAACTATGATGTCGCGGCCGATGCGTATCAAAAAGCGATTGCCAGTGGATTCACAAATCAAGTATGGCTGGCCGAAGCACGGCACAAACTTGGAGTCACATGGCTGGTGAAGGGACAATTTGAAAAGGCGAAAGCGGAATTGCAACAATCACTGGCCCTGAGGCCCAATACTCCGGAAGTTTTGAACAATCTCGGCACCGTCCAGGTCAAACTCGGGGACAGAGCTGCCGGCATACGCTTGTTTGAAAAAGCGGTGACCCTGCGCCCCAACTATGCTCTCGCCCGATTCAATTTGGCCGAAGCTTCTGAAAGCACGAACCCTAAACGCGCCATCTCCGAGTACGAAACCTATCTCGCCCTTGTGGAAGGAATCCCCGAAGAGGAAGCTCGTGTTGCGTATGCCAAGGATCGGGTCAAGGCCTTGAAGCAGTAGTCTCGGCTTCTGTCGTGAGTATCTTTGCGCGTTCGATCCCGCGAGCAGAAGACCTCAGCCTCGAGCTTGCTCTTCCTGCTCTTGAAGGGTTTTGCATTCGATACAGAAAGTGGTGACCGGGCGGGCTTTAAGCCGCTTGTAAGGGATGTCTCCGCCGCAGCGTTCGCATGTCCCGTAGGTGGCGGCGTCCATCCGCTCCAGGGCTTCGTCGATTTTCTTCAGCAGTTTCCGTTCGCGTTCCCGAATTCGCATGGAAAAATTCTGGTCGACTTCAGCGGAGGCTTGGTCACTGACGTCGGGAAATGCCTCGAGGTCGCCTCGATGGGTCAAGACTTCCCCAACGTCAGAGAGGATGGCCGCGCGTTGACGTTCGAGATCACGGCGGATGTCGGGGTATTTGGCGTTCCGAGTTCCGCCTTTCGACTTGTTTGCCGGACGTTTTGCACGTGCCGGACTGGAGGACTTTGTCGAGGGAATGGGTGTGCCGGAACGGCGTCTCTTCATGGCTAGAATTCTGAGTGTAAGAAAAACATGGAACTATACCAATCCGGTTGAGAGGGGTCAACGAGGCGGAAACTTTCCCACATTCGTTTATAAATCCCGCCGACCTTCGATCGATTTCAGCAACGTCACCTCATCTGCATACTCAATGTCCATGCCGACGGGAATTCCGTAAGCAATTCGAGAAACACGGACCCCGAAGGGCTTGAGCAACCGTGTCAGATAGATCGCCGTGGCTTCTCCCTCAATGGTGGGGTTCGTCGCGAGAATAATTTCTTCGACCCCGCCCAGTTTCACGCGCTCTACAAGCTCATCCGCTTTGATGTCTCCGGGACCTATCCCGTCCAGCGGGGAGAGCGCGCCCAGCAAGACGTGATAGAGTCCGCGATAGGCGCCTGCCCGTTCGACGGCATACAGCGTGCTTGGTTCTTCGACGACGAAGATCTTCGTCCGATCGCGTTTCGGGTCGAGACAAAACTCACATAAGTCCGCTTCGGCGATGTTGCGACATTGTCTGCAAAATGCCAATCCATCCTTTACCGCACGAATAGTATCCGCGAGCCGCAAGGCATCCTCCCGTTCGGCCTTCATAAGATGAAAAGCCAACCGCTGGGCGCTTTTGTGGCCGATCCCTGGGAGGCGGACCAGTTCCTTGATCAGTCTCGCGAGCAAGCCCTGTTGATCGACGGCCATCGTTAAAACAGACCCGGAATTTTCATCCCGCCTGTCAGCGCTTTCATTTCCCCTTCCATCAATTCTTTGGCTTTGCGAAGCGCTTCGTTCGTCGCGGCCACCACCAGATCCTGGAGCATGTCCACGTCGCCGCCCTTGACCACCTCGGGATCGACCACCACGCTGACGATCTGCATCGCTCCATTCGCTGTGACGGTGACGATCCCTCCACCGGCCGTCCCGCTGACGGTTTTTGACGCTGCTTGCTCCTGGAGCTTGGCCATTTGTTCTTGCATGGCTTGGGCTTGCTTAAGGATGTTGCTCATGTTGCCGAAAGGATTTTTCATTCGCTTGCCTCCTGCTGTGCGATAGTGCGGACCTCCGCCAATTCGGCGCCGAATATCTCAAGAGCCTGCTTCACCGTCGGGTTCGCTTTCGCACGTTCGAATAATACCAACCGTTGTTCTTGTTCCTTGGCCGCTCTCGCTTGAGCCATCGTCGGCCCCGGTGGATCGGTGTCTGTCAGCTCGGCGATGCGGACACGTATCGGATGCCCTAGCTGTTGTTCACACAATTTTGATAACACCAGAAGGTTTTCTTGTTTCTCAAGTCTGGCTCTGGCCACAGTGGCTTGTTTGGGAAACCCGATGGTCACCACGCCACCTTCTATTCCAACAAACCGACCGGATTCGAGGAAGGGGGCAATATTTGGAAAGGAAGAGGCGATTTCTTCTTGCACTGAGTCCCAATGCAACGACGGTTGTGAGTCGTCGGTTGTGGCGGGCATGGTAATCGGACTGACTATCATCGTTGCGGTTGGGGGAGAGGGAGGCAGTTCGGCTGAAATCATCGGCCTGTCATCCGTTCCTACCGCTGACGTTTGAACGGGTGGAGAGACTGGCCTAGACACGGCAGGTGTGCTCTGGCGTGAGGGAGGAGCGGAAGGGGTTGCAGAAGCAGTCTTGCGTCCTTCTGGTTCAGGTGATGGTTTTTGGCTAGACGATGCTGTCTGTACCGGGCGGGTCACCGTCGACTCTCGTTGACGCAGCAGTCGTGTGGCTCGAACCGCTGCGGTTTCCATCACGAAACGAGGGTGGCTGCTCAATCGTAACGAATCCTCCGCTTGGATAAAGATGGCCAGCAGTTCCTGAAGTTGTTCTGGAGTGAATGCCTTGGCATGCATCAACAGTTGTTTCAGGTCGTCTTCCGAGGTTTCAATCAAGCCACGCAGCTCGGCCGTACCGGGAACGACTGCCGCTACGAGCAGATTACGGATCAGTTCCACAACTTCCGAGCAAAACGCCCGCAAGTCATGTCCCCCGTCAAGCAGAGTGGCAAGGCTCGCAAGAGCGGTAGGGCTGTCTTGGGCCACGATCGCTCGAAGGAGTTCGTGCACCAGTTCTTGAGGGACGGCTCCCAATAGCAGTTCGAGGTCTGTGTGGCAAATCGCCTTGCCGCCATAGGCAATAGCTTGATCGAGCAAACTCAGGGCATCTCGCATGCTCCCTTCACTGGCACGAGCCAAAGCCATGAAACTCCGTTCCTCGAGCGTCAACTGATCTTGTACGGCCACGTGTCGAAGCCGTTCGATGATCTCGGTCCTGGCAAGGCGACGAAAATTGTAATGCTGACATCGCGAGAGAATCGTTGCAGGGATTTTGTGGATCTCCGTGGTCGCGAAAATGAAGACCACATGTGCGGGTGGTTCTTCGAGCGTCTTCAACAGAGCATTGAACGCGGAGTTTGAGAGCATGTGGACTTCATCGATGATATAGACTCGAAACTGACCACGGAACGGCGTGAATTTCACGTTCTCGCGGATCTCCCGCACATCGTCCACGCTGGTGTTGGACGCACCATCAATCTCGATGACGTCAACGGAGTTTCCTTGCGCGATCTCGCGGCAATTCTCACAGATGTCGCAGGGTTGACTTGTCGGTCCCTGTTCACAATTGAGTGCTTTGGCGAGGATCCGCGCGACAGTCGTTTTTCCGACGCCTCGCGTACCGGAAAAGAGATATGCATGCGCGATGCGCTTCGTCGAGACCGCGTTCGTCAGGGTCTGGACGACATGAGGTTGACCGATCACGTCATCAAAGGTACCGGGTCGATATTTACGCGCGGAGACTTGGTAGTCCAACTGTCGCCATGCTCCCGATGTTAAGTCACTAGCAGATCTTGCAGGTATGTATGACGCGCCTCATTCGCAAGTTTCTAGAGAAGTGGGGCCAGGTGATCCTGCGGCACACAGAACTGACTGCTTACCGTTGCTTCCTTCCGGACCTGGCGGGGTTCACAGGGTCCTATTGCACAGGGCCCAGCCCCTATTTTTCACGAGACCCTCCAACACAGTTCCCGCTTGAGGTGTCTATTCGGCGGCGTCAATTACGATAAAGCATAAAGCCTAGAAGAGCCGCCGGTACGAGCAAGCTCGGTTTGGCGGAGAGGGTGGGATTCGAACCCACGGTCCCGTTGCCGAGACGCATGCTTTCCAAGCATGTCGATTCGTCCACTCTCGCACCTCTCCGCATCGAGAAGTGCAAAGGCAAGGCATCTTAGCATGCGTATTCGTGACCGGCAAGGTGAGCAATCCTTGCCGGTCCTGACGGAGAGGAGTTCGGCGGATGGCGACTCTCTTATCGGAAACAATAAAACAATATGTGTTAGGGATGGACTGTGGTGTACGTAGGAACGCAGCGATTGCGATCAAGTACGGGGAGAAGGAGGGCATCAAGCGGTTCGGCTGGGCCATTCATACTAGGGATAGAATACCCCCGGTCGTATGGGTTGACACTTACATACGTCCAACGGTACAACGCTATACGACATCGCGTGTTTTTGCTTCTCAGGTCACCATCAAAAAAGGTGACAGCTCCGCGGGCATCCTCGACCGTGCGAGAGTGGCGGAACTGGCAGACGCGCGAGACTTAGGATCTCGTGGGCAACCGTGGGGGTTCAAGTCCCCCCTCTCGCACCACTACTACCATCCGACGAGGCAGGGAGTTCGATTTCGACGATGAAAATGGAAGTGACCGAATTGGGGCCGATGAAACGCGCCTTGAAGATTGAGGTGCCCGCCGATGAAGTGACGCAGCAATTTTCACGTGCATATTTGGAACTCAATCGCCAGGTCCAGATTCCAGGGTTTCGTCCCGGGAAAGCTCCGGTGGCCATTTTGGAAAAGCGTTATGCTAAAACAATAGAAGAAGACGTGATCCGGAAGCTCGTGCCGGATTTCTATGGTCGAGCGATCAAACAGGCCGGGATCAATCCAGTGGTGGTGGATATTCCCCCACTGGATCGCGTCAAAATAAAAAAAGATTCTCCGTTTATCTTCACGGCGACAGTCGAAATTAAGCCCACCATCCAACTTCGCGACTACAAGTCCCCGAATCCTATTTCCCTCCAGGCCGACAAGCGCACCGTTGCGGAAGAACAGGTAGATCGAGCCCTGGAAGTATTGCGTGAACAACAGGCTCGGCTGGATGAGGCCGAAGCCGGTACAGTTCTAGCCGAAGGTGACTATGCTGTCGTCGATCTCGAAGGATTTTTGGATGGAACTCCTCTGGAAGGCACGAAGAAGGAAGGCCAACTCCATAAGGTTGGATCGAAAGCCGCCTTGCTGGGGATAGAAATAGATGCTCATCTGATCGGGAAACAGGCCGGGGGTATCGTGGAAATTCCTCAGACCTATCCAGTGAGCCATCCGGATCAACGAGTTGCCGGAAAAACTGTCCGTTTCCGTCTAGCGATAAAGGGGGTGAAACAGAAGAAGCTCCCCATCCTTGACGATGAGTTTGCCAAAGACTGCGGGCCCTACACGTCACTCCAAGAATTACGAGACAAGTTGCGCGGCCAGATGGAACAGGCGCTCAAGAAGGATGTCGAGGAGTCCTATAAAGATACGCTTCTCAAACGTCTCATCGACACCCATCATTTCGATCTCCCCGACACACTCGTTGAGCGAGAGCTCAGCACGATTGTACGGCAGAAATTACAGGCTCGGTCGCGCGGCAAAGCCACCGAATCCCTTCCTGCGCCCGAGGCGGAAGAACTGAAGAGAATCCGTGAAGAGAACCGTGAAGAAGCGAATCGTCGCGTCAAAGCGGGATTGATCCTTGAGGCCATCGCTGAGAAAGAGGGCTTGTCGGTGAGCCAGGACGATTTGAACAATGAAGTGACACGATTGGCCACGGAACTCAGGGTACCAGTGGCCGATCTCGTGAAAATGATCCAGGCCGGTGGCCAGGATGCCATTGAGGAGTTACGAGCAAGGATCTTGGCCGACAAGGCGCTGGACGTCGTCTATCGTCAAGCGGTCATACAAGGATAAACGCAGTCGCCCATTGTACCGGAGGTGCATGGAGCACGGACATGCGGTTTATCAAGGAAAGGAATCGAGCAACATGCTGGTCCCGATCGTCGTGGAGCAAACGAATCGAGGCGAACGAGCCTATGACATTTACTCGCGCCTTCTCAAAGATCGCATCATTTTCTTGGGCGCCCCAATCGATGACGTGTTCGCCAATTTGGTCATTGCTCAACTTCTCTTTCTTGAAGCGGAAGATCCTGAAAAAGACATTAATCTCTATGTCAATTCGCCCGGGGGCAGTGTGACCGCCGGGTTGGGCATTTACGATACCATGCAATACGTGAAGCCCCCGATCAACACCATCTGTCTCGGTCAGGCCGCCAGTATGGGAGCGCTCCTCTTGACCGCCGGAACAAAGGGCAAGCGATTTGCCCTGCCCAATGCGCGGGTGATGATCCACCAACCCTTGGGAGGATTCCAAGGACAGGCGACGGAAATCGACATCCATGCCCGAGAAATTCTTAAGATTCGCGAACGCCTCAATGAAATTCTGGCCAAACACACCGGACAGCCGATCGAGAAAATCGCGCATGACACGGAACGAGACTATTTCATGTCAGGAGAAGAAGCGAAACGATACGGTCTCATCGACGAGGTCATTACGCGACCACCGAAATTTCTGAAGGCAGGAGAATCCGGCGACGGAGCAAAAGACGGAATCAAAGGCAAGTAACGCAGGGGGGGTACATGGCAAAGCAGGAAAAGATGGACCGACACTTGCGCTGTTCGTTCTGTGGGAAAAGCCGTGATGAGGTGCGAAAGCTGATTGCCGGACCGACGGTGTATATCTGTGATGAGTGTGTCAACCTTTGCAATGACATCATTGCGGAAGATTGGGAAGAGGCCAAAGAAGAAATTTCGTCCAAACTCAAGAAACCAGCAGAAATCAAACATCATCTCGATCAGTATGTCATCGGACAGGAGCGGGCGAAACGCATTCTCTCGGTGGCCGTGCACAATCATTACAAGCGTATTTCCTCAAAGGAAAAAGAAGTCGACGATATTGAACTTCAGAAGGGCAATATCCTCATGGTGGGTCCGACCGGAACCGGAAAGACCCTCCTAGCCCAGACCTTGGCCAAGTACCTGGATGTTCCGTTCACTCTCGCTGATGCCACGACTTTAACGGAAGCTGGTTATGTAGGCGAAGATGTCGAAAATATCATTCTGAAGCTTTTGCAAGCCGCGGACTATGATGTAGAACGGGCTGAGCGCGGGATTGTGTACATCGATGAAATTGACAAGATCAGTCGGAAAAGCGACAGTCCGTCTATTACCCGTGATGTGTCTGGCGAGGGCGTTCAGCAAGCATTACTGAAGCTGATTGAGGGTACGGTCGCGAACGTTCCCCCGCAGGGCGGAAGGAAACATCCCCATCAAGAATTTATTCAGGTCAATACCAGCAATATTCTGTTCATCTGCGGTGGAGCATTTGTCGGTTTGGAACAGATCATTGAGCAGCGTCTGAATCGAAAGTCGATGGGATTTGGGGCCGAGATCCTCGGGCGAAACGATGTTCGCTTGGGTGATCTCCTGGCGAAGGTTCAGCCTGAAGATTTTCTGAAGTACGGCCTGATACCGGAATTCGTAGGGCGGTTACCGGTCGTAGCCACGTTAGAGGAGTTGGACGAGCGCGCGTTGATCCGTATCCTCACCGAACCCCGGAATGCATTGACCAAGCAGTACGAAAAACTGCTGTCGTTCGAAAAGGTCAAGCTCCGATTCACGGAAGGGGCATTGGGAGCGGTGGCGCGAAAAGCTTATGCGCAGAAGACCGGTGCCAGAGGCCTGAGGGCTATCCTGGAAGAAGTCATGCTTGACGTCATGTACGATGCTCCTTCTCAGAAGCAGATCGTCGAGGTGGTAATAACGGAAGACGCAATCTTGGGCAAAAACCCACCGATGCGTATATTCGAACAGGAAAAAGACGCTAAGACTGCGTAGTCATTGATAAATTCTGCAAGTGGTCAATGACCCTGCCAGTTATTTATTGAGAGGACCGAAGCCGTCTCTTCTCCTGCCTAGATAGTTCAGGCTCGTTCTCTCACTAGCCTCCTTCTCTTTGCCTCGACAATGGGAAAGGCCGCGCTATACTTGCCTCGTGCGTGTCTCGGATGGAGGGCTTGTGAAATACCCTGTTTCTTTGAGTCTTCGGCACAAAGCCAAAGCTATCGAGCTTGACTCAGAACGTGAAATGGTCGTCTTATTCGGTACGAATGGGGAGATCATCGGTAATCTATCCTGGGACTTTGTCATCGATCAAATTCTCGCCTATCGAAAGGTGTCCGTTCAAAAAGAAGTCCGATCAGAACCGCGCATATCTCTTGCTTTCCGTGTACGCTACAACAGCCCAGAGGGGTTGCTGTTCGAAAGCCGAGCGGGCGGCATTGGTGGTGGGGGGTTATTTATCGAAAGTCAAACTCCACTTCCAGTAGGAACGAAGCTCGCCATGGAGTTCTCGTTTCCCGAAAAACCCGAGGAATGGATGCCGGCAAAAGGAACCGTAGCGTGGGTTTGTCCAAAAGCCGACCAATATACGTTCAGTCCCGGAATGGGGGTCCGGTTCACTGAGATAGCCGAGGATGTCCGTGAGCGAATCCATGCGTTAGTGAAATCGATCCAGAACATGGGGCAAGCAGCGTAGGATCGGCTTCTGACTTAGGCCACTCGGAAAAGGTAGGGATGACGTTATGACGTTTCCTGTCGTTTCCACTGTTGGACACCAGGGGAAATCCCTCGTTATTGATCAGGGGCGGGAGGCGATCAACATACACGACACGTCGGGTCAGCTTTTGGGCGGCATGTCGTGGGGTGCGATCATTGAACGAGTGCTTGTCAGCGGGGAGGATGCCCGATTCGCTCATTGTCGTACGCAGCCTCGTGCACCGCTTGCCTTGAAAATTCGGTATACGACGCCAGAAGGAAAGCAGTTTGATAGTCTGACCGGTGGAATCGGTGGTGGAGGGCTCTTTATCGAGAGCGGTACTCCTCTTAGTCCAGGTACAGAACTGACGGTCGAATTTTCGCTTCCTGATCGGCCGTGGGACAAGCTAAAAGCGAAGGCGAAGGTCGCTTGGATTCGCCACAAGCCGGAGCGATACCTTCTATTTCCAGGTATGGGCATCCAGTTCGTGGACTTGGATAAAAAAGTACAGGAGCAACTGGTCGGATTAGTTGAGTCCTTGAATCGGAGTCGGAATCCTTCGTGAAGCTGAACGAGCGTATCTTGTTCAGATCAGTAATAATCTCGTAGCAGCATCAAGAAAGATTTCTTGCGCGACCCGTACACATCGATACTTCCCTCACTGCCTCTCCTATTAAGCTTGTGTTCAAGATTCCGGTGCCGGGCTTTGGTATCAGTCTACAGCGATAGGAATCCTCTGGGTTGGTGAAGCGCCAATAACCTTAGTCGGCAAGAGACTTGAGAGCGCTATGGAGAGCGGTCAGGCAAGGGTTATGCAGATTTCTGACGGTCTTCTTGCACGTGTGGTAGTTCTTTAGCGGCTTCGAGGGACTGCTGAATTTCCTTTTGGGCCGCATCCATTTCTGCTTGGATGGTACGCATTTGAGGGTCGACACTGTTTTGAACATCGGACACGGCTTGCCGGAACGTTCGCACGACCTCTCCCAGGCCTTCACCGAGGTGTTGCAGGTCATCGGGCGATACTGCCGCCGCTGATTGCATCGTTTTTGCCTTGAGCGCGGCCTGTTGCGCCTGTACACGAGCCACCGCATCTTTGTTCACAATGGCCGAAGGCCGTTTAGCCGTCCCTTTTGCTTGGGAACCAGCGGGCAACGATGGATACGAAGCCTGGGACCTCGGAGGGGGAGCTGCAGCCCGTTCTTCCATTGAGATCACTTGGCTGGAGGCAGATGCCGGTGTCTGATTTGAGGGAGGAACGGATGCCCGCGGAGTTTGAAGGCTTGCATTGTACTGCAGTGAAGCAGTGGTACCAGGCGTCAGCTCCGGACCAGGGACATAAGGAGTGTTTGGCCGAGTCGTTACTGGCGATGATCCTATGCTCGGTGGCGGTGTTGGCGGCGAGATGATGTGGGTCGAAACCTGAATCACTGGTGGCGCCCCCGTTGCTGGTTGAGTCTCGTCCGGAGCGGGCTGGGGCACTTCGTTCACTTCTTTTCTAAACCCCTTCAATGCCTTGCCGACACCCTCGCCGATCTGCGGTAGACGACCTGCTCCGAAAATGATCAACAGGATGATGAGAATAATGATAAGTTCCGAAAAACCCATTGTGCCGAACATGTACGGCCTCGCAAGTGATCGGCGGAGGTACCCTTGTCAAATGAGTGAATCTAGCCGCCCGTCCGACATGGTGTCAAGAAATGGTCAGAGCACGTTCAGACATGACGAGGTCGTCATAGAAGCGAAATAATTTCAGTTTGAAGTGGTAGGCCATGCACCACGGTTTCTCGATCCGAAATGTAGACGTCCAGCTCACTCCTGATCCCAAACTCTCCGGGCAGGTAAATCCCCGGTTCAATAGAAAAGCAAGTTCTGGGCAGCAACCGACGACCATCCTGCGTTTCCAGGTTGTCGATATTGGCTCCGTTACCATGAACCTCTTCCCCGATCGAATGGCCGGTTCGATGAATGAAGAAGTCACCATAGCCCGCGGCCCGAATCGTATTCCGACAAACATCATCGACTTCCCATCCGCAGGGAAAACGGCCTGCCGCCACTTGATCCTGAACAAACGATAGGGCCGCATCGCGTCCGTGCCGAACATGTTCGAAGATCGTGCGGTGCTTTGCGGGTACCTGCGTCCCGGTGTAGCCAGTCCAAGTGATATCGCCATAGACCGAGCCCTGTGTCGTTTGTTTCGCCCATAAGTCGATCAGAACTAGGTTGTCTCTGGTGATCAGTGAAGAAGCGGGTTCAGTGGGCCCGTAATGAGGATCGGCGCTATGGGCGTCGACAGCTGCAATGGGAGCACTGGACGTTGTCATACCTGCATCGTGAATACGTGTGAGTATGAACTGTTGCAAACCATATTCTGATAGCCGACGTTCGTTAGTGAGGCAAGACGCCACATGGTCGAAGGCTTCGTCGACAATCTTTCTGAGTGCCGTCACGGCGTACCGGTGGGATTCCAGTTGTTCATCTGTCCAGACCGCTTCGAATCGTTGGACGAGATCGGCTGAGGTGATTACCTCAATCCCAAAACTTCGAATCAATTCGACGGTACCGGCATCGACTCTGGACATATACGGAACTGCGTTGAACGGCGAATACTGCATGGCGATTCGCCGTCGACCTCGCAATATGGAGGCTAATAGGGCATGTTGCTGCTCCCATGAGACGTACTGTTGGACCTGACCGGGTAACTCATCCAGCACGTGTGGTTCGATCTTGTGAAGGAGTTTGACCGGTTCCCCCGACGTTGGGATCCAATAGTACCAGCGCCGAGTGACATGCAGGGTTGGATCAAGGAGTAACACTCTATAGGCGAGCGGATCGCTGCCGCGGAAGTCGTAAAAAAGCCATCCGTCAACTGTACCCATGCTACGGAGGGTTTCTTGAATCGCAACGATCCGCTTGTGGCAAGCAATGTTTCGCATGAAGGCTCCCATCTTATCCCCGAGGTATAGGAGCGTCAATCAAGCTCCACGTCTCTGTATGAACCATGGTACAATGACATCCCATGAATCTAGACTCAACTCGGGATACCCCATCTCATCGAGTTACGTTCTTCTTCGGGCCTGAACCGATAGAGGGGCAACCCGATGTACTGGCCTGTGTGTTTAACGTGAAAAAACGGAGTTGGAAAGCGGGTATCCAGGTTGCCGTTGAGATGAAGGTCGATCAGTTGTCGATCCTTCGACAAAAGATAGGCCTTACCGGCCTACTCGCTCAAAGTTTGGCGAGGCTCAATCTCCACGAACGTCTTCAGTACCGAGAACGCATAGAAGACCTGTTTGCCCAAGCTGTGTGTTGGTGCAAGCTGGATCTCCAAATGCGGACCGGTCTAACCCAAGAAAATCAGCGAATCTCAGCCGATGAGTTGATGATCGAATTGGATCAGGGAATCAGTAATCGCGTCGACTATGTGCTCTCGTATATCTTGGCAGAGTTGGATCTGGCTCCTGATTGTCCAATGCCATCATCCTAATTGTTGAAGCTCAGGGGTTGCATTCGGCGACGAATTTGTTATAACGCATGCCAGGACTAGTGTATGATCGTGCAGTATTCCCTCGTTGTGAATAGGAAAAAGGAAGGAGGCACTTCACGTGAGACTCCCAATCGTGATTCTCATCGTCGTCATCACGTACTGTTCGATGCTTGTCGCTCCGGCTTGGAGTCAATCATCATCCGCTGAGGCGCAGCAAGGGACCTATTCCGGAGCCGGGATGGGAGCAGCTTCAGCCGTCGCCACTATCTTGTATTTCCCGTTCAAAGCGGCATTTGCCTTAGGGGGTGGAATCGTCGGCGGCCTCGCCTATGTGTTTTCGGGGTTCAGTGAGCCTACGGCCAAGAGCATTTGGGTTCCCAGCATTCTCGGAGACTATGCCATTTTTCCTGAGCACCTTAGTGGTGATCGCCCAATCCGTTTTCTCGGTGTTGCTGCCGAAAATGGGGGAACTGCCGTCACGCCTTCCCCGACGAACTAGCCCGCGCATTGAGTATGAAACCTGTCATTGGCGTCACTCCAGACTTCAATGCCGGTGACAGAAAAGATATGGGCGGGCGCGAGCCCACGTATTTTTTACGGGCTCGCTATATTCGAGCCATTGAAGAACTCGGCGGCATTCCTCTCATACTCCCGCTGGTCGGTGATCCGGCTGCTCGACGAAGGCTCCTTGACGGGGTCGACGGACTTCTCATCACCGGGAGTGGACCAGATCTCCCACCACGTTTCTACGGAGAGCGGCAGCGCTACAAGTTTCCCCTCGTGAGTGAGCGCCGCTCAAGTTATGAATTGGATCTAGTCCACCAAGCCACGAAACGAGACCTTCCGCTCCTGGGGATTTGTGGAGGTATGCAGACGGTCAATGTCGCGTGCGGAGGCAGCCTCTTTCAAGACATTGCCGCACAAGTTCCGAATGCGATAGATCATCGTCAAAAAACCAGGGCGGTCCATGTTTCTCATGCGGTGACGGTGGCACCCCAAAGCCTCCTGAAGAAGATTGTCGAAAAAGGAAAGCTCATGGTGAATAGTTCTCATCATCAATCGGTCAAGACGGTTGCCCCCTCGCTCATCGCGAGTGCCATTGCGTCCGATGACATTATAGAAGCGATCGAATCTCCTACGCATCGATTTATCCTTGCTGTTCAGTGGCATCCCGAATTTTTATTTGAGCGATATGCTCCCCATCGTCGGCTGTTCGAGGCCTTGTTGAGCGCGGCCAGCCGGGCTCGCGCATGACGCCTCCAGATCACTCACATGAGCGCGACTCACTTTGCCGGTTGGCCGCCAGTCATACTGACGGTCCCGTCAGGGACCTGCGAGCACCAATCACGTCACAAAGAGTTCTGGCACTTTACGCTCGAGAGGGATCGTGAGCAGCCCACTTCTGCGGACGAAATCGATTGATCAAATTCTAGCTGACGCAGATCATCCTGAGCATCGCCTCAAAAAAACACTGACGGCATGGGATCTGACCGCACTGGGAATTGGCGCGATTATCGGGACGGGCATTTTCGTTCTCGTCGGCACCGCCATCGTAGGCGACGCCCATCGACCGGGTGCCGGACCAGGAATCGTCCTCTCCTTCATTCTCTCCGGCATCACGTGCGCATTAGCCGCGCTCTGCTATGCAGAGTTTGCTGCCATGATTCCGGTCGCGGGCTCGGCCTATACGTTTTCCTACGCCACGCTGGGCGAATTTCTTGCGTGGCTCACCGGCTGGAATCTAATCCTGGAATATGGTGTCGCCTGCGTAGCAGTCGCCATCGGCTGGTCCGGCTATTTCAATAAATTGCTGAGGCTGGTTGGTTTAGAACTCCCTTATTGGGCCACCAATCCGCCGCATTGGGCTGGTGGGCCTGAAGGGAGCATCGCCAATTTTCCTGCCGCGATCATTGTGTTGTTGGTTACAGCCCTTCTCGTGATAGGCATCAAAGAAAGCGCTCGCGCGGCCGGTATGATCGTACTCCTGAAACTTGCCGTGATTCTCTTTTTCATAGGCGTAGGGACTCCCGCCATCAGCACTGACAACTGGACGCCCTTCATGCCGAACGGCTTCGAGGGGGTCAGGGCCGCGGCGGCCATCATCTTCTTTGCCTATATCGGGTTTGATGCCGTCTCAACGGCCGCAGAGGAGGCTCGGAACCCTCAACGAGATGTGCCGATGGGAATTCTCGGGTCTTTGGCCGTGTGCACCGTGCTCTATATCTCTGTAGCCGCGGTCCTCACCGGCTTGGTACCCGTGGATCACATCGACATTCATGCTCCCGTGGCCGAAGCACTGAGTCTCGTCGGGTTCAAATGGGGAGCCGCCATCGTAGCGATCGGGGCCGTGGCGGGTATTACGAGCGTGTTGGTCGTCATGATGCTCGGACAAATCCGAGTGTTCTTTGCCATGTCACGCGATCGGCTCCTGAGTCCCGGCTTGTCCAAGGTTCATCCCGCGTTCGGCACTCCACATCGCGCGACCATACTCACCGGAGTCGCCGTCGCAATTCTTGCAGCGTTTTTTCAGATAGGGGAAGCAGCCGATATGACCAACATAGGAACCTTTTTTGCCTTTGTGTTGGTCAGCTTTGGGGTGATGGTGCTCCGGTACACGAAGCCGGATCATCCCCGTCCCTTTCGCCTTCCCTTGATGCCCCTCGTTCCGCTCTTAAGTATCGCGGCCTGTCTGTACCTCATGGTCGGCTTACCCTGGACAACGTGGGTCCGTTTTGGGGTATGGACCGTCATTGGTATTTTTGTCTACGCCGTGTATGGGATGAACCACAGTAAACTGGCAACGCAGCGCGTCGACAGTGGTTCGTTGTCACAATGAATCAGAATCGACGCAAAACAGTGTGGCTAGTCTGACTTCGCGGAAGGCTGGGCTGCGGAGGCTGGTGCTGCAGGAGACGTCTCTCCGACCGGGACCGCGGCTGTCCTAACGGTGTTGGCCGTAGGAGCGGCTGGGGTGGGCGATGCCGAAGAAGTATCTCCTGAAGAGGGGACCGGCTTGGGCGAAACGGCCGGCTTGGAAGTTGGGGCAGCTGGTTTGGGAGGTGCCGGTCTTTCCGGCTTAATGCCTCCTTCCCAGGAGGGCCCTGAATACATGTCTGACGTTAGGCCCTTGGTCTTCCATTTTTCCTCGAAATCGGCAGCGGCCTTATTTGGTGTTTCGCCGACCCCCAAAACCTCGTTCCACGGATAAACCTTCGGTCCGATCTGACAACCAGATTCTGTCCTTCGTAAATACAACGCGATCGGATTACCCCGGTAGGGTCCAAGAAAAATATGGACAGATCCAACGTACTCGAGCAATGAGGCCATAAGGCCCTCCAAGGAACGCTCATGATGCCACAAGAGATGAGAAGAGGGCAAGGTATTCAGTGGGGAGAAAGTCTTCGCTGCCTCATTTGGAACGATACGGGTTTTCCACCGTGGCGTCGTCGGCAGACAATGGTCAAAGGTGTTTCCCTGTTCAACCAAGCCGACAACAAGAGTCATACATCGGCTTTTGCGGAACGCTTTTGTGCTTGGTCTAACGAGCGCAAGAGCGCCATGTGGCTTCGGCAGCCGACGACAAGCCTGGCGTCAGAAATCGTCACCGGTCGATAAGGAACAAGGAACCGTTCTTTCAAACGGCGGATACGGGCCAGGGATTGGGCCAACCGTCCGGCCGAGATGTCTGCATTCGCAACGGCCTTCTCAACTGCGTTCAGCGCTGCTGTGGCTCTGTTGCGATCTTTACAGATCAACGGCATGTCGCAACCGGCTTGGATGGCTTGTATCGCCGCATCGCCGATTCCGTAGTGATCAATGATGGCGTGCATCTCCAGATCATCCGTCAACACGACACCGTCGTAGTGCAACTCCTCGCGAAGAAATCTCCCAATGATCGTCGGCGACAGGGTTGCCGGCCGTTTCTCGTCCAAGGCCTGATAGAGAACGTGGGCCGTCATCATCGTCGCCACACCATCCGCAATCGCGCGCCGAAAGGGAGGAAACTCTATGCGTTCCAATCGCTCTCGCGCCGCTGTGACGATGGGTAATTCCTTGTGCGAATCCGAGTTGGTATCGCCATGGCCGGGAAAATGCTTCCCGCAAGCCACGACGCGATTGTCCTGGAGACCTCCCACGGTAGCCAATCCCAATTCAGAGACGATGTCAGGAGTCGTGCCGAATGCTCGATCACCAATCACCGGGTTGGCGGGATTGCTGTTCACATCCAGCACCGGAGACATGTTCATGTTGATGCCGACGGCCTTGATTTCTTTCGCGGTGGTGGCTGCAGCGGCATAGGCCAGTTCGGAGGAATGACATCGCCCCAAGACTTCGCACGGTGGGAAGATTGTAAACTCTTTCGGTAATCGAGAGACCCGTCCGCCTTCTTGATCGATGGAGATCAACAGGGGGGAGTGCGGACTGCAGCGTTGAAGCTCGTTGGTCAATTCCACGATCTGTGCGATCGATTCAAGATTTCTGGAGAACAGGATGACGCCCCCGGGCTTATATTCCTTGATGAAGGAAGCGAGTTCCGTCGAAACGGCAGTGCCATCGAATCCGATCATGAAGAGTTGGCCGATCTGGTCTGATGACATCCTCAAGCCGTCTTTCTCTTACCTACAGCGAGCGATTGATAAGGAACTGGATCAACAGTCTGGTTCCGATGCCGGTTGGCCCCTTGGGGATATACGCCCGCTCTCGCTCGCTCCAGTCGGTACTGGCGATGTCGAGGTGCACCCATGGGTAGTCGCCGACAAATTTACTCAAAAAGAGAGCCGCCGTGATCATGCCGCCGCCGCGGCCGCCGATGTTCCGCATGTCGGCGACATCGCTGCGTAGTTGTTCAAAATAGTCTTCCCACAAGGGCATTTCCCATACCCGCTCACCGGCTCGAAGACCGGCGTGGCGAATCGCGTCTTTTAAATTCGTATCCGTACCGAACATTCCGATCGCGAACTGGCCGAGTGCGACGACGCAAGCTCCGGTCAGTGTGGCGATGTCGATGAGTGCCGCGGGCTTGTAGCGTGCGGCATAGGACAGGCCGTCGGACAGGATCAGCCGGCCTTCGGCATCGGTATTCTGAACTTCGACGGTCTTGCCGGACAGCGTTTTGACGATGTCACCCGGTTTCATGGCCCTGCCGCCGGGCATGTTTTCCGTGGCCGGCAAGATGCTGACCAGATTGAGCGGCAGTTTGAGTCGGGCCGCGGCCCGCATGGTGGCCAGGACTTCGGCGCCTCCCGTCATGTCCGCTTTCATGTGTTCCATATTCTCGGCCGGCTTCAGGGAGATACCGCCTGTATCGAACGTGATGGTCTTCCCGACGAGGACGACGGGGCGTTCGTCCTTGTTGCGGGCGCCGCGGTATTCAAGAATGATGAATTTCGGCGGTTCGTGGCTGCCTCGAGCCACGCCCAGCAGCGCGCCCATGCCGAGTTTCTCCATATCTTTTTGTTCGAGGATTTTCAGCGCCACGCCCGTTTCTTTCGCAATGGCTCGTGCTTCCTGCGCGATTTTCGTCGGCGTCATCACGTTGGACGGATGATTACAGAGGTCCCGAACGAAAACCGTCGCTTCAGCCGTCGCGAGGCCACGACGAATCCCCTCGGACAACTGGCGCAGTTGATCGTTCTGCGAAGCCAGAATGGTCATCATCTTTACGTCCTTACCCGTTGGAGCGTCACTGCGATAGGCGGTGAACTGATAACTCCCTAGGATGGCCCCTTCAATCATGGTCTGGGCAATGTCAATCAGCGAGGCACCGGGAAGCAGGACGCTCGGAAGCCCAACTGTAAAGGCTCCGGATTTGACTTGGCGGACTCGTTTGACGGCGTGCCCCATCGCCTGTCGGATCTGATCCAACCCCAATTCCTGTCTCTTCCCCAGGCCGACAAGAATCACCCGTTTCGCCGGAATTTTCCCGTGGGTATGAAACACAACCACCTCACCGGTCTTCCCGTCGAACTCCTTTGATTGCACGAGCTCATGGAGTGCTCCATCGAGGGCTCGATCCAACATCGCCCCGTCTTCATTGAGTACCCCTTCTCCTTCACAACACAGGAAGGCCAGCGCATCAGTGGCCTGGGTGTCGACTCGTCCTTGTTTCGCTTCGACTCGCATACTCTTCATTCGGTTCTCCTTTGATATGTCGACCAGCCGTTCTTATCAGGTCATCAGGACTACGACATCCGATCGATGTACCCTCCTCACACTCCCCGCATATCAGGTGCCCAGATATGTTTGTGGAGTTGTAATTGAAGGCGAATAGGCAGTCGATCTGCCAGGATCCATTCGGCCAGGCGTCGTGAGTCGAGCGTCCCAAATACCGGACTAAAGAGGACCGGGCAGCGATCGGTCAATCTGAAGCGATCGAGAATCCCTTTAGCCCATTCGTAATCACGCCGGTCTTGAATGACGAATTTGGCTTCGTCCTGGGGCCGCAAACGTTCCACATTGGGCCAGTGCATCCGCTCCGTCATGCCGCTTCCCGGGCACTTCACGTCAAGTATAATGCGGACCGACGGATCGACGGCGGTGGTATCCACCGCTCCGCTCGTTTCAAGTAGAACCATGAATCCTTCTCGGCACAGACGCTGGAGCAATGTGCCGGCATCCGGCTGAGCAAGCGGTTCACCTCCGGTCACCTCGACCAACCGACAACCGTAGGATCGCACCGTGTCGAGAATGTCGTCGATGGACAGGTCCGTTCCGCCAAAGAACGCATAGTCCGTGTCACACCAGGTGCATCGCAAGGGACAACCGGTCAAACGCACAAATACACAAGGAAGGCCGGCGAAGGTCGACTCACCTTGAACGCTATGGAAAATTTCGGTGACGCGCATGAGCTGTGTGCAGGCTTACGTCCGTATATGTGGAAGGAGCCGTCGCGATACGATTGATCCGATCACACAGCAGCTCATCGCCATTTGACAATCGGCCAGTTTTCACGTCGAGCGATGGACGCCATGCCACGAATCGGATTCACGACGGTGGGGTGGCCGACGGCCCGAAGGAGGCCTAAATCACCCGGACTGTCTCCGTACGCATAGCATTGGGACAGATCCAGGGTCAGTTCCTGGGTCAACCGATCGATGAGCTGGCGTTTCCCTTGTCCATAAGGGAGGGGAGGCACGAGGAAGCCTGTGTAGAGGCCGTTCTGTTGCTCCAAGCGACTGGCAAAGCATCGGTCAGCTCGAAGCGCATCGGCCACCGGAGCGATCAGGAAATCGATGGATCCTGTGACGAATATGATGGCATGGCCAGCCCGGCGATGCTCGTCGAGCATCCGCATGGCGGCGGGAGAGACGCGAGGGCAGAGTTCTTCGCGACAAAACTCCTCTCCCAACGGTTGGATCACTTGGGAAGGTTTCCCCGCCAAATAGAGCTTCCGCTCACGGAGCGGATGGAGCGACAAGGTCGGGAAATGTCGCAAAAGCCATGACACGCTCTCGCGAGCTTCAGGCCACCCGACGATACCACGTCGCCACAGCCAGCGGAAAAACCTCACTTCGCTCGCTTCACCAGGCAAAATGGTATTGTCGACGTCAAAAAACGCCGCAATAGACGACGAGAGGCCTCGTGGGTCTGTCCGCATCATCATGGCTATGGCACCGTAGGAAACCAGACGCCGATTCTACCGAACGTCCCCTTGATTGACAACAATTTTACCCTCCTCCTATAATGCATTTCTTTTCAGTCAGACGTCCCGTGGACGCATCGGATCATTCGGTGGCCGAAGTGGTGGAATGGCAGACACGCACGTTTGAGGGGCGTGTGGCGAAAGCCGTGCGGGTTCAAGTCCCGCCTTCGGCACCATCATCGATACGATTCCCGCTGATTTCCCAACTAAGACTCCGGGCCATTTGGATCTAGACTTTCACCTATTCTCATAGGACACTAGCCCCCTCTTGAGCGTCTTTTCTTAGATACCTGCGAGCTAGTCGAACGGTTTTTGCGCTTTCCCTGAGGAAAGTCGCAATCGTGTATCGTTCGCGACGCAAGGTGGTCGCTTCGATGAGTTGCGCTGGCTCGTGAGGTACCGTCGGCGTCGCCGGTGCAAGGAGCCTCATCATGAGTCCTACAAGTCACCGTCCTGAATTGGATGAACTGCGGAGGCAGGTAACCGATCTCGCACGTGAACTTGCCGAACGAGACCGAGTGCTGCACGAACGGACCCGCCACCTCCAGGTCGCCCAAGCTCTTGCCCACCTGGGAAGTTGGGATTGGGACATCCCCAGCGGCGAGGTGGAATGGTCGGATGAACTCTATCGGATTTTCGGCTACGAGCCGCGATCGCGGACGATGACCTTTGACAGCTTCGTGTCGGCGGTTCTCCCGGACGATCATGACCGGGTCCTGGCTTCGATTGATGATGCACTGGCAGGGGCCGCAACGTACGACCTGGAATGCCGAATCGTCCGCCCCAATGGCGAAGTACGGACGCTTCATTGCTGCGGCGAGGTCGTGCGCGACAGTAGCGGCCAGCCGCTTCGTATGTCCGGGACGGCGTTGGACATTACCGATCGCAAGCAAACGGAACTCGCTCTGCAGCAACGCGAAGCTCATTTCCGTGCGCTCATCGAGCATTCTTCCGATGTCATCACGGTGCTGAATCCGGACGGAACCATCCGGTTCGAAAGTCCCTCCGTCGAACGATTGCTCGGATACGCGCAGCATGAACTCAGCGGGCGTCGTGCATTTGAATTTGTTCATCCAGAGGACCTTCCTGTTGTGACGGAGAAATTTCAGTTGCTTCTCCAGCAACCAGGACGGCCTCAACTCGCCGAGTTTCGGTTTCGTCACAAGGACGGTTCCTGGCGAAATTTCGAGAGCATCGGCCGGTCGATCCGAGAACCGGATGGCCAATACAATGTCATCGTGAATTCACGCGACATTACCGAGCGGAAGCGCACGGATGCGATGCTACGGGCTTCGCAAGAAAGGCTTCGACAGGCCCTCCGCGCGTCGGGGACCGGATTGTGGGAATGGAACACGGAAACGAATGCGGTCGTCTTTTCCGAAGAATGGAAACATCAGCTGGGCTACGGGCCAGCGGAGATTGCAGATTCGTTCGAGGCCTGGACGATGCTCCTGCACCCGGAAGATCGCGATACGGCGATTGCATACGTACAAGAGTACGTTTCTAATCGAGACGGAGACTATCGACAGGAATTTCGGCTTAAGCACAAAAACGAGGGGTACCGATGGATTGAAGCCAGGGCCTCGTTTGTGACCGAAGCGGATGGTCGCAGGATTCGTCTCCTCGGCTCACACGCCGATATTACCGATCGCAAACGGATGGAAGAGTCGCTACGGGAGAGTGAAGAATGGTACAGGACTTTGGTCGAGCTCTCACCGTCGGGTGTCTTCGTCTTTAGTGAAGGCCGAACGGTCTACGTTAACCAGACCGGTGCCGTCCTTTTGGGGGCGAAAGATGCTCAGGAAATCCTTGATAGGCCGACGTTTGAGTTCATCCATCCGGACTATCATCAGGAAGTGCATGAGAACGTGAAACGACTGCTGAGCGGCGGAGTCTCCGTCCATAGTGCCGAACGAATCTATCTGAAAATGGATGAAACCCCGATTCCTGTTCAGGTCGAGGCGGCTCGAATCACATGGAACGGTAAACCAGCCATCCTGGGGCTGTTTTCCGACATCACGGAGCGAAAACAAGCGGAACAGACTCTCTGGAAAAGCCGACAGGCGATTCGTGCGCTCCACGATATCGCCTCCGCGCAGGGCCAGTCGTTCAAGGAACGGGTCGAGGCGTTACTCCAGCTCGGGTGCCGCTTCTTCGACCTCCCCATCGGGATGGAGACATTTGTCCGAGGCGACGAGTTGGAGGTGGGACAAGTGAAGGCGCCCGACATGGCGTTCCATCCAGGCATGCGTGTGTCGCTGAGTAAGACGTACTGCAGTGAGGCCCTTCGCCGGAACGGGCCGGTCTGTTTCACGCATGCCGGGGCTTCCCCGGAGTGGCAGCGGCACCCGGCCTACGCTGCATTGAGGTTGGAGACTTACATCGGGGCCGGGATAAACGGCGTTGACCGAACCTATGGGACCCTGTGTTTTGCGGGTATCACACCCCGCAAGAAGCCGTTTACCGATTCTGAACGGGACTTCATTCAGCTCATGGCGCGGTGGCTTGGCGGTGAGATGGACCGTCAAGCGGCTCTGGATGCGCTGCGCCAGAGCGAGGAACGGTACCGAACCCTCTACGATGAAACTCCTTCCATGTACTTCACCGTGGACGGATCGGGAGTCATTCGGTCTGTCAACCAGTATGGCGCGCAGTACTTGGGCTATCGTGTCGAGGATCTGGTCGGGAAGTCGGTAGCGGAGATTTTCTTCGAAGAAGATCGAGCGCGCGTCTGTGCAGAGATGGCCGCGTTCTTTCGTCATCCGGAGGGAGTGGCGCAATGGGAATTGCGCAAAGTTCGACGCGATGGCGCGGTGCTGTGGGTGCGAGAGCTCGCACGCGTGCTGCAAAGCCGGGATGGAGAGTCGTTAACCCTGATCGTATGTGAGGATATCACGGAACGCAAGCATTCGGAAGTGGCGCTACGTATCAGCGAGGAGCGTTTCGCCAAAGCGTTCAAGGCTAGTCCCCATCCGGTCGTTATCAGTGAGTTGGATTCTGGTCGAGTGGTGGATGCGAATGATGCCGCGTACCGGATGTTCGGATATCGAAAGGAAGACGTTGAAGGACGGACCACGTTACAGATGGGACTCTGGCCTTCGGTGGAGGACCGGGCTCGCTTCGTTGAACAGTTGAAACGTGGAGGGTCAGTCCGCAACGTGGAAGTGACCCTTCGGAGCAGGGACGGGGAAATCCGCCAGTGCCTGTTGTCGTCGGAACTGATCGAGCTGAACGGCAGACAATGCAGCGTGACAGTGGGGGATGATATCACTGAAGGCAGGCGCATGGAACGAGCGTTGCGGTTGACCCAGTTCTCTGTGGATAAGGCCGTCGAGGCGATCTTGTGGTTAGATCCCAACGCTCGAATGTTCAACGTGAATGACACGGCATGCCGAATGTTGGAGTACTCGCGCAAGGAACTGACGGCTATGACCATCCATGATATCGACCCGAATTTCCCCGTGGAGCGGTGGGTGCAGCATTGGGAATTCTTGAAACAACAGGGATCGTTGACATTCGAAGCAAAGTTTTGGTCGCGAACTGGAACCGTTTTGGACACGGATGTGACCGTCAACTATTTGCTGCATGAAGGAAAAGAATACGGCTGTATGATCTTACGGGACATCGGCGAGCGTAAGCGGGCGGAGGCCGAACTTCGCAGGTCCCATACGTTCCTGCGACAGGTCATCGACACAGACCCCGACCTCATCTTTGCCAGGGATCGTGATGGACGTTTTACCATGGCGAACAAGGCTGTGGCCGATTGGTATGGCACGACGGTGGAAGACCTAATCGGGAAATCAGATGCCGACTTCAATGCCAATGCGGAAGAGGTAAAGTTTTTTCGACAGAGCGATCTTGAGGTGATCAATTCCAAGAGAGACCGGTTCGTCCCTGAGGAGAAGATCACCGATGCGGAAGGAAAGACCCGCTGGCTACAAACGGTCAAACGCCCAATCTTCGATGACCAAGGAAATGTGCGCATGGTGCTTGGAGCGGCGACCGATATCACCGAACGCAAGCGGATGGAGGAAATGCTTCTCCAGCGCGAGCGAGACTTGAGCGCCGCGCTTCAAGAACGGGAACGGATCAGTCAAGACCTCCACGACGGCATTCTCCAGTCGTTGTATGCCGTGGGACTTGGTCTAGAAGCATGTAAGCCTCTGATCAGGAAGCAGCATGATCATGTGGCGGAGAAATTCATGGCGACACTGGATCAAGCCATTGGGCAGCTCAACCAAGTCATGACGGAGGTTCGGAATTTCATTGCCGGACTCGAGTCCCAAGTGATGCAGGGAGGAGATTTCACGACGGCTCTGCGGACCATGGTTGAAACGATGTCCGTCTCTTCTGTCGCCAAATGTCGGGTCCGGATCGACGACACGGCCGCACGGCGGCTTTCCACCGAACAGGCGCTCCATATCATCAATATCGTACGGGAAGGGTTGAGTAATGCCCTGCGCCACAGCCGCGCCAAACACATCACGGTCTCGCTTCGGGAACTCGTCCGTTCCGATCGTCTCGCCGTGACGGATGACGGCATCGGGTTTAATACACGTTCGGTTCAGGGGGTGGGCCATGGGTTGGTCAACATGGCGGCACGGGCTCAAAAGGTCCGAGGCTTGTTCGCCGTCCAATCGAAGCCTGACAAAGGGACGAGGATCTCGCTCGATCTTCCAAAGGATACTCACTATGCTCACAACTAAAGCACAACATATTCGAGTACTGCTCGTCGACGATCACGAGGTCATTCGCGTGGGGTTGCGAACGGTGCTTGGTCAAACTCAAGGAGTCACCGTTGTAGGAGAGGCGGGGACCATGGCGGATGCGATTCAGCAAACACAACGGTTGAAGCCTGACGTGATCTTGATGGATGTCCGGCTTCCGGATGGGTCCGGTGTCGATGCCTGTCGGGAGATTTTAGGGATACTGCCGGGAACACGAGTGATTTTCCTGACGTCCTATGCAGACGACGATTCCGTGCTGGCCGCTGTACTCGCCGGCGCTCATGGCTACATCCTCAAAGAAATCGACTCACCCGCATTGCTCGAGGCGATCCGTTCGGTTGCGAAAGGCCAATCGATTTTGGACTCCAGCGTGACGGAACGGGCGCTGCGGTGGTTGAGAGGAATTCATGATATGCCCGCGGCACCTGGTACGGACCAACTATCCTCTCAGGAAGAGCGAGTCGTCGCCCTGGTCGCCGAGGGAAAGACCAACAAGGAAATCGCTGTCGCGCTCGGACTGAGCGACAAGACGGTCAAGAATTATTTGGCCAACGTCTTTCAGAAGCTTCGCATCACTCGACGCGCGCAGGCCGCCGCCTTTTTTGTAAAACGGCAAGGATAAGCGACAACATTCGGCTCTACTCCGTTTAGATGCAAAAATCCACCTTCGTAGCTACCTTCATCCCTGAATGTTTTCCTTCCAATTGTTGTAGATTCTCACCACTAGTTCGCATTCTTAACTAACGGTCTGCCAACCGGGAGGTTGTCCCGCATGATTGCTGGTCTCTTCCTCGGCTTGCTTCTGTCCATCAGTTTCTTGCTGTGGATAGTGATTCGACAGCGCCAAGAGAACATCCTGAATTCAACCGTCGTCGAGGCGACCAATTGCAGCGTGCTCGTGACGGATACGGCATCGTCCGATCATCCCATTGTCTATGTAAATTCCGCCTTCCTGTCGCTGACCGGCTATGCCGAGCATGAGGTGATTGGTCAAACGACATCGATCTTGAGCGGTCCTGGTACAGATCGGGCATCGGTGGAAAAGCTCGCAATGGCCGTCCAAGGCGGATGGTCCTGTCGTGTGCGGTTGCATCAGTACCGCAAAAACGGCACCGCATTTTTCAGCGATGTGTCGCTGTCCCCTGTGAAAGACGCACTGGGCCGGGTGACGTCGATCATTTGGACGATCAATGAAGTATCGGAAAATGAAGTGTCGGAAATTGGGCCACTCAGAGGAGCATGTGATAGGAGCCAATACGAAAACATCGTCATGCATCGGCAGGCCGAAGAGGCGCTCCGAGAAAGCGAGACACGACTGGAACTTGCCGTACAGATAGGCCAGGTCGGGATCTTTGAATACGACCATCGAGCGGATTCCTCCTCATGGTCACCGATCCTAAGGGACATCTGCGGCGTCGGGGTCGATGAGGCCGCGTCATGGCAGCGGTACCTCGAGCTCGTTCACCCCGATGATCGGGAACGTGTGATCTCTATGGCCCAGCAAGCCCGCTCTTCGACCGGCAATGGAACCTGTGAGGTCGAGCATCGTCTCATCAGACCGGGCGGCGGCGTGCAGCACGTCAATCTTCGTTCTCTGGTTTCGTTTGAGGGCGATGGTGCCTCAAGGCAACCGATCCGCACACTCGGAACAGTTGTCGATATCACCGATCGTAAGCACGTTGAGGCCCGTCGGCGCGAGACGGCGAGGATGGAAGCGATCGGCACCTTTGCCGGCGGTATCGCTCATGAGCTGAATAACGGTCTTACAGCCGTCCTCGGCTTCAGTGAATTGGCGCTTCCGTTGCTTCAGGCTGAAAGCAAAGCGCATCGCCATATCAGACAAGTCGTCGCGGCGGCGAAAAAGTCTCGAGAGCTGATCCAACAGTTGCTGGCGTTCGGTGCGCAGAACAACCAAGGTCGATGTCCCCTCCTCCTCCACTCGTTGGTCAAAGAATCCCTTAGATTCCTTCGTCCGACGATTCCCTTGTGGATTGAACTCAAAGCGCAGATTGCGCACGCAACCACCCCAATCTTTGCCAATGCCGTGCAGATGCACGAGATGATTTTCCAGCTGATCGATAACGCCATCCGTGAGATGCAGACAACGGGAGGAATCCTCGAAGTTCAGCTTCAGAGTCGCGAGCTGATAACGGATCAGATCCTGCCTTCCGGCCGGCTGCCCGCCGGAAGGTATGTCTATTTGAGCGTTCGGGATACAAGTCAGGGCATAGACGCTGAGGATGTCGGCTCCTTTTTGAAGCCCAAGGTCGTCGCTGAGAGAGAGGGGGTGGGACTCGCAGTCGTCTATGACATCGTCGTGGACCATGGTGGTGCTTTAACAGTAGAAAGCCATATCGACAGCGGTACTTGGGTATCGGTGTACCTTCCCGCTCTGCCGTCTTGTGCTCAATCGATTGCTGAAAAGGACGTTCCGCTCCCACACGGACATGAGTGTATCTTATTCGTCGATGACGAAGAGTCTGTGGTTCGTTTCGGTAGAGAAGTGTTGGAATCCCTCGGCTATTCTCCGGTGGTATGTCAGACGCCTAGGGAGGCATTGGACGTCTTTCGAGCCGAACCAAAACGGTTTGACTTGCTGATTACCGATCGAACGATGCCGGGGATGAGCGGAGATCATCTAGCCAAGGAATGTCGGGAACTTCGATCGGATCTGCCCGTTATTCTCTGCAGCGGGTCACATGGTATTCAAGGTGCCGATGATGCCTATTCGAAGGAAGTTACCGAATGTCTCCTGAAACCCCTTACGTTGTATGAGCTGGCCTATTCGATTCGCAGGGCATTAGACCAGTCTCCCTCTTATCCGGAATGGCGGGAACCGCCGGCCGACTCCGGCCCGGCATCTTCAAGAATATCGATTGAGGTATCGGATGCCGTCAGTCCTCGTGGTTGATGATCAGGACCAGGTTCGTCATCTCATCCGGGAGACGTTGGAGCAAGCTGGGTATGAGGTGGCGGAGGCCCGTGACGGGAAAGAAGGGCTCGATCGGTATCGTGCCACATCGCCGGACCTTGTCATTATGGATATTCTCATGCCGGATCAAGATGGACTTGAGGCGATCATGACCCTCCGCCGGGAGTTTCCCGACACTCGGGTTATCGCAATGACAGGGGGATGCGATACGATCGGTGTCCTCAACTTCTTGGACGTCGCCAAGATGCTTGGAGCCAGACGCACGCTTCAAAAGCCATTTGAACTGAAAGTTTTGCTCGATACGGTCGCTGCCGAACTGACTGCCTAAAAAACTCGCCGTGGACGCCCAACGTTCTACGCATTGACATCACGACGCGGTCTCGTCAGACTTTGCAATGCATGTCCGGACCACGCCTCTCATGATCTTTCTCAATCTTTCTTTGGGAACCATAGTCCCTGCAATTGGGTTCTGGCTCATATGGGGGGGAACTGTCTCGTCGGCCATCGTGGCCGGATGGGCTCTGATTGTGGGTCTGTTCTTATGGTTCATGACCGAGTCGATTACGGAACTATGGGCCTGGTCAACCTTATTGCTCGGTCTGGAAAGCTTTGCCTGGCCGTTGGTGTTAATGATTCAACTCAGAAACGGTTCGGAATCGCTGCCCGAATCAGAGATGGGAACGATCCTTTCAGCCGTCGTGCTAGGGTTCTTTTCATCGGTGTTTTGGATTTCGTTTGCCTACGGTCTGTTCAAACGAGCACGTAAGCCGGATTCGGCGTCAGAAAAACAGTCTTCGACGGTGTCGACTTCCCGGGTGAACAAGAAGAAGCGCTTGTAAACTTATCCATTCTCGATCGGATCGATGTCGACGATGAATTTGATCTGTTGCTTGCGGTACTCCCGCTCCATTCTTTGGACAGAGTCATGGATCCGACTTGTCAGGGCGGTGAGGGCGCCCTTTACCAAGATGCGATACCGTTGACGGCCTTTAGGGCGTCCCCGCACGGCAAGCACTGGACCCAAGACATTGAGAGGCTCCAGACCACTTGCGTTCTGTTCCAGCGCCGCACTCCATTGTGTGGCGGCCTTTTCGACGATACGAAAGTCCTTCCCGGTTACCGAAAGGTCAGCCAAATGGCACACGGGCGGATAGTGAAGTAGTTTGCGTGCGGCGAATTCCTCGTTGTAGAACAACTCGGGGTTCCCGGATATCAAGGCCCGTATGACATGATGTGTTGGGAGACGTGTCTGTACGATGACTCGACCTCCCATGGACGCAGGACATGCCAGGCTGGCGGCATCAATCAGGAGGTGGTACGTGCGTTCCGCTGCGCGAAAGTCCGAGACGTGCAACCCGGAATCTGCTTGAAGAATCCCGATCAGGCCGTAGCGGGGCAGCGGTTCCCGGCAGAATAGTGCTTGAGTCCCAATGAGAATATCCCACGCGCCCGACCTGGTACCCTGCCACAGAGCATGAGCGGACGTTGGGTGCCGAAGTGTGTCGCCATCAATCCGGGCAATTTTGGCCAGTGGGAATAATCGACGAACTTCTGCTTCGACACGCTCGGTACCATCACCAACAGGGTTCATATGGGCGGTACGGCACAACGGGCAGAGGTCCGGCAACCCATCGGTTCGACCGCAGTAGCGGCAGGTTAATCTGCCGGCCTCACGATAGTAGGCAAGCGGTACGATGCAGGATTCGCAACGAGGAACCCAGCCACAGTCACGGCAAACGAGGGTTCCGGCATAACCTTTTCTATTGAGGAAGAGTAGGATCTTGGTATGAGTCCGTAGGGCGTCGTGCATTGCGCGGACGAGTTTGTGGCTCAAGAGACTTCCTGCTGCCTCGTTGCGGAGGTCAACGAGCTCAATCGTGGGTTGAAGAGCAACTTCTTGCGGCAGGTAATGAATTTCCGCTTCGGGATCGAACCGTGCTTCAAGGGACGGGTGAGCGGAGGCCAGTACAATAAGCGCCCGTTCACTCTCGGCTCTCAAACTGGCCACCTCTCTGGCATGATAGCGAGGTTCTTGAGGTTCTTTCAGGGCAGGGTCTTCTTCTCCTTCCACCCAGATCAGTCCAATCGAGTGGAGCGGTGAAAATATAGCGGAACGGGTTCCTACGACTACTGCGGGCGTCTGTGCTGGACTCTGTTGCCATGGACCGGATGGAGAAGATGAGTGTGCCAGCGTAATTTGGAGGTTCGTGAGCCGTGAGAGCTGTTGTTTCAACCATGATGCTCTCGCGATTTCGCCGACCAGGACTATGGCCGATTTTTTCATTGAGAACGCTTGCTGAATGGAGCCGGCAAGCCGGCTGAGCCGGTATTCCCAAGGAGCGTGGAGCACGAGCTTCCTCATGCGATTGCTGTGAAGGCAATGTGCGACGTGCATGTTCCACGAGGAGTCGATCTCCGGAAGAGGTTCGTTTGATAGAATACCATCGACTGACGGACGGTGATCATCCTCCCCTGCAATACGCTTTCGATGTGGCTTTTGTAACTCACTGTTGGAGTTGTCCGAGGGTGTGAGCGCGATCCACGACTTGTCGAGGAGGGCATCGATTTCCTGAACAGCCTTTCTCGGTCGGATTGGTCGAAGTGTCGCGCACAAGATTCCTCGAGTGCGTCGAGCTATTCTGTCGAGAATTGGCTTCAGATGGTCTGGACAAAGACGAGCTTCCAAAGCCGCGCGACCCTCAGCCGTAGCCACGTATCTCGCGGAAGAGGTTTTTCTTGTCACCATGGGGGGCAGGATGAGCCGAAGACATTGGCCCCAGGGTGCGACGTAATATTCGGCGATCTTGCGGGATAGTTCGAACAGTGCCGGAGGCAGTGTAGCAGCGTGCTCGTTAGGAGCTAGGGAATGGATCCGTCTAAGAGAGGCGACCTTTAGCTCAGCCGTTAGATCATTACTGAGCGAAACGACGACCCCTTCCAACACCGTACGCCCAAACGGAACAAGGACACGGCGGCCTATTGCGATGGTCTGATCTAAGGTGTGAGGGATGAGATAGGTGAAAGTTTTCGCGATATGGCGGGGCACGATAACGTCGGCATAGAGCATTTCCATTCGATGAGGGAGGGTCGAGGATTCATCGGATGTCATGCCGCATTTTAACAGTCTGGTGATCCGAAGGATATCCGTTACAGCGGCGTTCTTGGCCAAGTAATACCGATTGGGCAAGATCGTTCAGAGAAGAGTCTACATACGGATGCACCTTAGCTAAATTCGATGCTATTCCGTCGGGCTTCCGGCAGTCGGTTGCTGTGGAGGACTGTCTTTCTTGTTGGTGTCCGTCGATGTTGAACTGCTCTCATCAGGGTTGCTGGGAGGGTTTGACTGTTCCTTTGGGGAGGTTTGTGGTGAATCCCGCAGAGCCATGGGCGCTCGACTAGAGGAATCTGCCATGTCAGAAGCAGAGGGAAGCGGCTGATCGTTGTTATCACGAGTACGCACAGTGGAAAGATTTCCTTCCGGCCTTTGGGCTTGAGTTTGAACGTCTGGTTTAGGCGCTGGAGTTTCTGCGTCTGGTGTATAGAGAAGAATCTCTACACGGCGATTCTTCATGCGGCCTTCTTCCGCCGTATTCGTGGCGGCTGGTTTGGTGTCACCTAAGCCCACCGCGCTGACCCGTTCGGGTTCAACACCACCTTTTTCCATGAGATACCGGAGGACCCCGTTTGCGCGCACTTTGGACAATTCTAAATTACTCGGATAGCGGGACTTTAGAGAAGGGCCGATCTCCACGTTATCTGTATGACCTTCGATTCGGATCATCCTCATGTCGCCACTGCTGCGCAGGTAGTCAACGAACTGATCAAGCACTTTGTAATTCTCCGGCTTAATAGCCGCATCCCCTGAATCATAATGCAGAAACTTTGCAAGATCTCCAAGGTTCAGACGGCTTTGCCCCAATGCATCCTGTATTTTCAATTTGCTGGCCACCAGATCGGCTGAAATCATTTGGCTGACTTGCGCCGTTGGCGATTCAGAAGCTGCTCCTGCCGCGGACTGAATACTGGGCGCCAAATCTCCGACGAGCTTGAAACGATCTCCTTTAATGACGCGAGTGTTGGCTCTGAGTACTTTGGCGGTTGCCGTATGAGATTCCAACGACAGCACCTTAAGTTGGCCTATTATTCGTGGCGGAAGCCCGGCACTGTGGCGCTGAATATCGAGAAGATCACCGGTCTTCAGTCCATCTTCCCTCCCCCGATCCAGGTACACAACATTCGATTGAGAAACCAGCGTCATCGTCCGGTCGGCCTGGAGCTCAACAATCATGCCCTCCAGATCGGAAACGTTTGACGCAGAGCCTATCTCCTGAGCTGGGTTCGGAGCAACAAAACGCGCGACAGGATCCCCCGGAGAAATCGGTCCATAGCTGAGCACAGCCTCTACTGTCGTGAGGGCATGATCAGTTGCCGTCACTCTCACGACCGCTGAACGATTCATGACAAAACCTAGGTATTCCTTCGTCGCAGGATGGAAAACCTTGCGAACCCGCCGGTAGACAGTGAAGAGGTCGCCAACTGTCACCTCAGTAGGGTTGTTCAGTTTGAGATAAAGAGAATCACGCTTCCCGAGTAGCATTCGATTGCCCGTTGATTGATTGTCGCCCGTTATCAAGTTTACAGTTCCGTCGATAGAGAAAGTCTTCTGGATCGTACCGCTGGAAAAGGCCAGCGCGGCCTCTGAAAAACGAACGGAATCAATCTCCGGTGTCTGTGCCAGCGCTCTATCAACAGAGACGCCGATTTCAGCGCACAGGACCAAGCTGAGGATCATCAGGGTTTTCATAGATTGATTCCTTTACGATAGTGTTCCTTGAAAAACATAGCAAAAGGCGCTGTATTGTCAAGAATTTGAGCTTGGTTGGCAGGAGTTTGACGGGTTGTTCTTTCCGGTGGTAACGTGAGTTGGTTATTCCGTCTCAACTCAAAGTGGGTGGTGACCGAGCGATGAATGGTAAGAAAACGCCAGCAATGCATCTCTCCATGGAGTCCTGTGAAAAGGACCGAATCTATACACAGATCCACCGGCGACGAAAGGTCAAAGCGTTTTCTCCTCTTGAATTAGAATGGGAGAGTTCGGGAGAGGTGGACAAAGCAAAAGAACTCAGGCTCGTGATGCCTAATTGTGAAGTGGCAATAAAAGCCTAACCGCCTCAACTATTTCTCCACCTCTCAAGTCACTACACCACCTAGGGCTTTCGGGTCTGCCGAACTTAGGTCCTTTGTTCGCTTGCTATCCTCGAGACTGGAGCACTAAGATTTTGCGCGTCAGGTCTACAATACCCTTTTTAGGTCAATGATTTGTGCGAGAACTTAAATGACCGGCACCGAAGTTCTTCTTGAATATCTGACGAAGTTTTTCCCGATCTTTCTTTTTATCTTTGTTGGGTTAATTTTGGGACTGTTAACGCTGCTGGTGAGTTATTTTGTGCAGCCCAGGTATCCGGAGCCGGAAAAACTATCCACCTACGAATGTGGAGCCGAACCATTTTCCGATGCGCGTATGCCGTTTCCCGTCAGATATTACATTTTTGCGATGTTGTTCGTCATCTTCGATATTGAAGTGATCTTCCTCTACCCCTGGGCCGTCGTATTTACCAAGATCGGGATGATCGGGTTGATCGAAATGATGATCTTTATTGGACTATTTATCGTGGCCTACGTGTATGCCTGGCGAAAAGGCGCGCTGGAGTGGGACTGAGGATAGGATAGTATGGGACTGATTCAACTGGGGCGGCATGAAAAAGACGGGGCTCCGGACGTCATTACAGGGTCTTTAGAAAAGGCCGTGAACTGGGCGAGGAAAGGTTCCCTCTGGCCGATGACCTTCGGACTCGCCTGTTGCGCCATCGAGATGATGGCCGCCGTTTCTTCTCGGTATGATATGGATCGGTTCGGGGCGGGAGTGTTTCGTGGTTCACCGCGGCAGTCGGATTTAATGATCGTCGCTGGAACCGTCTGTCGCCGTATGGCGCCGGTGATTCGAAAAATCTACGATCAAATGCCGGAACCCAAATACGTGATTGCCATGGGTTCCTGTGCCACCTCAGGGAACATCTATGATAGTTACAGTGTCGTGCAGGGCGTCGACCGATTTATTCCAGTTGATATTTATGTGCCTGGTTGTCCTCCGACTCCTGAGGCGCTCTTGGACGGCATCCTGAAACTACAGGAGCGCATTATGCAAAAACGAGTCTTTGTAACCCAACCGGAGCAAGTCAAAGCCAGTTTGAAGGTCTAGCGGGGCGCTATGCATCCACTGCTTGAACGGATTCAACGAACGTTTACGGATGGAGTCACCGGCTTGATCGAGTGGCGAGGCGATGTGGCAGTGACTGTCTCGAGAGACAAGCTCCATGAAGTCGCTCAATTTCTTCGTGGAGATCCTGGGATGGATTTTGATTACATTGTCCATGTGAGCTCAGTGGATTGGCCAGACGACGAGGAGCGATTCGAAGTTGTGTGGGAGTTTTACTCCATGCGGAACCGGCATCGCATTCGACTCAAGACCCGCGTGCCTGAATCGGATTGCGTCGTGGATTCTCTGACGGATCTTTGGAAAGGCGCCGATTTCATGGAACGCGAGGTCTTCGACATGATGGGCATCCGGTTTCGAAATCATCCCGATCTTCGCCGTATTTTGATGCCGGACGACTATACCGAGGGCTATCCTTTGCGTAAGGATTTTCCGCTCCGCGGCAAAGGGTGGCGAGACACATTTGATTTTCTGGACGAAGTTCCACGATAGGTGTTCTACCGGCATGGCATTCGAAGATCAAAGAACCACCGTTTATAAAATCAATCCGGAACATCCGGAGAGCGAGACGCTTCCGACCTTGAGAACAGAGGAACTCCTGCTCAACATGGGACCGCAACATCCCAGCACGCACGGAGTTCTCAAGGTGATCTTAGAATTGGAGGGTGAACGGTTGGTGAAATCCACACCAGTGATGGGGTACCTCCACCGTGGAGTCGAAAAGCTCGCGGAAGAAGGCACCTATCATCAGTTTATTCCTCATACGGATCGGCTCGACTATGTCTGCGCGATGTACAACAACTTCGCCTATTGCCGCGCCGTCGAGAAGCTCTTGAACTTACAGGTGCCGGAGCGGGCTGAGTATTTGCGGACGATTGTAGCCGAGGTGCAGCGCATCATTGGACATCAATTTTGGTTGAGCGCTCAGGCCCTTGATATTGGCGCCATGACCGTCTTTTTTTATTGTTTCCGGGATCGGGAAATCCTGCTCGATTGGTTCGACGAGCTGTGCGGGGCCCGTTTGACGACCAGTTGGTATCGAATCGGTGGCGTTGAGCGAGACCTGACGCCATCGTTGATCGACAAGCTCAAACAGTTCCTCGACTATTTTCCACCGAAGATCGACGAATATCAGGTATTTCTGGAGCGAAACCGCATTTGGCTTGGGCGCACGAAAGGCGTCGCGGTCATTTCCGCCGAAGATGCCGTAAATTTTGGGTTAAGCGGACCGGTTCTTCGTGGATCCGGAGTGGACTATGACCTTCGCAAATACGAGCCCTATAGCGCCTATCCCAAGTGCGAATTCAGCGTGCCTGTCGGGAAGAATGGGGATACCTACGATCGCTACTGGATTCGGGTGATGGAGCTCTATGAGAGCGTCAAGATCATTCGGCAATGTCTTGAACAGATGCAAGAGGGGCCGATTATGGCGGATGTTCCGAGCGTGACCCTGCCACCGAAAGAACGCGTCTTTACGAACCTGGAGTCGATGATCCAACAGTTCAAGCTTTTTTCCCAAGGATTCGACGCTCCTCCGGGAGAAATCTATTGCGGCACGGAGGCACACAAAGGGGAACTGGGGTTTTATATTGTCAGTACGGGGGGAGGAAAACCCTATCGATTGAAGATCCGTGCTCCTTCCTTCATCCATATGGGTGCGTTCGATCATATGGCCAGAGGGTATATGATCTCGGATGCCTGCACCATCTTCGGGACGTACGATGTCGTGATGGGTGAGTGTGACAGATAAAGACGAAACATGAGATGCGAAAGTGAAAGGTAAGAACAGGAATTTGCTTTACCTTTTCCCCATTCGTGGAGAAGACCCATGGGTTTGAAGCCGGCTACAAATCCCGACGTTGAAGCCGCTACGATCGAATTAACGATCGACGGAAAAGCTGTGACGGCGAAGGACGGGGTCTCGCTTTATGACGTCATCTCGATGACGGGCAAGATCATCCCTGCCATGTGTTATCACTACACATTCGACCCGTTCGGTTCCTGTGGGATGTGCCTCGTGATGCAAGAGGGGAAGAAAGCCCCCGTGCGATCCTGCACCGCCAAGGCAACGGCCGGAATGGTGATCCGCACTGAAGGGGAGGATCTCTTTCTCGCCCGCAAGAAAGCTGTCGAAAAGCATCTCTCCGTGCATCCGCTCGATTGTCCGGTCTGCGATGCGGACGGCCATTGTGAACTTCAAGATATGGCCTTCCAGCATGGCGTGACTAATCTGGCCAATGCCAAGCAAAAATTTATTCCGGAAGATACGCGCAGTCCTGTGCTCGACTTTAACATGAATCGCTGCATCGCCTGCGCGGAATGCATCAATGTTTGCAAGGATGTCCTGATGATCGACGCCTTGCAGTTCATGAAAAAGGGGGGATTCAACCAGGTCGTCGCGAAGGGCGACCTGGCTTTGAATTGTGAATTCTGTGGAGACTGTTTGGCGGTCTGTCCGGTTGGCGCCATCACAAACAAGTTTTCCAAGTATCTGTATAAACCGTGGCAGATGAAGACGACGACGACGACCTGCAACTACTGCGGAGACGGTTGCCAACTCCACCTGGAAACGAAGGATGAAGAAGTGATCCACGTGACATCGCCGTTATCCTGGAAGAATAAGTGGGGAGACCGTTCGGAAACGGCCAAGGGGCACGGCGGGCTCTGCGTCCGCGGACGTTTCGGGTTTGAATATCTGGACGGTAAAAGCCGGCTTACGCAGCCGTTGGTTCGCGAGGGCGGTCAGTTGGTGCAGAAACCCTGGTTGGAAACGATGCATCTGCTCGTGGACAAGCTTGCCGAAATCAAGACCAAAGACGGGGCCGATGCCATTGCCGGGCTTGTCACGGCTCGGTGTACGAATGAAGAGCTGTATTTGTTTCAGAAGCTTATGCGAGCCGGTTTTGGGACCAACCAGCTCGATAGCAGTGCACGCTATGGCCATATGAACTTTGTCCTTGCGTCCAAGCATGCCGTTGGACTGGGAAGAACGCCGAATGATTGGGAAGATCTGACGAAGGCAAAGGCGATCATTTTGATCGGTTCCAATATCACCGAGACGAATCCCTTGACCGCCGTGCGAATCAAGGAAGCTATCCGAGTCTATAAAGCTCAGGTGGTGACGCTGGACAGCGCCATCACTAACATTGCGAAGTTGGCATCCCATCCGTTTTTGATCAAGCCGGGGACGGAAGGAGCCGTGATCGACGGGTTGGTCAAGGCGACCATCGACCAAGATTTGGTTGATGAAGAAAGTACCGGGAAACATCCTCAGGCGTTTGAGGCACTCAGAAGCGCGGTGGCGAATGTGTCATTGGAGCAAGTGTCGGCTCACACCGGTCTTTCGGTGGAGGCCTTCAGAGAAATCGCGGCTATTTTTGCCGAATCGCCGAGATCGATCATCCTGTGCGCGGAAGGAATTGTCAGAAGAACGAACGGTTATCAGAATGTCTTAAAGTTGATGGATCTTGCCTGGATCACCGGCAAACTCGGTCGAGTCGGTTGCGGTGTGAACACCGTGACGGAGGAGCCGAACGAACAAGGGGCTGTTGATATGGGGGCGGCGCCTGAGTTCCTTCCGGGACAGGCTCGCTTTGACGACCCCGCAGCACGAGAGCGTTTTGCCAAAGCTTGGGACGCATCCCTGCCACCTGTCCGATCAGGCGCCCATCTCGTTGAAATTCTGAAGCGGTGCAAGAGCGGACAGATTAAGGCCCTGTACATTTTGGGCGAGAATCCGCTCGCGACTCTTCCGGCTTCGATGGAGGTCCGGGCCGCTCTCGAACGACTCGAGCTGTTGATCGTGCAGGATCCTTTCTTGACTGATACGGGGAAATTGGCTCATTTTGTCCTTCCCGCCTGTAGCTATGCGGAGAAGGACGGCACGTTTACGAACCTGGAAGGTCGAGTCCTTCGAGTTCGCCAAGCCATGGATCCACTCGGAGAGAGCTTACCGGACTGGCACATCATGACAGCCTTGGCGAATGCCATGGGGTGCCGGTGGGAGTATCAATCCGCCAATGATATTCAGGCCGAGATCATGAAGCTGTTGCCCGGATACTACAATCTCGGACAACCACGAAAAGTGATGCCGGTTCCTGACCAATATTTGTCCAATGACTATGGAGCGGAAGTCAAAGTCCGTTATCAACAGACTCCGTCATCGGGAGAGAACAGGCGCCCCTTTTCCCTCTTGATGGGACAGCTATTGGTGCATTCCGGAAAACTGTCCACGCAAGCGCCTGGACTCGTCAAGATTGCCCCGAATACCGGCAAGCTGCGGATGAATATACAAGATATGGAACGCCTTGGGTTGCAAGACGGTGCGAAGGTGCGTGTAACGTCGGATCGTGGCTCTCTTCAGCTGGGAGTGCAGCCGGATCAGTCCATCGCACCTGGCACCTGTTTTTTCCCTGAACACTTTAACGAACCTCCAGTGAAGGATTTGATGACCGTGTCGGTTGATTCCACGACCGGCGTCCCGTCGTTCAAGCAGATGTGGGTGAGCGTTGAAGAGGCGTAAGGAATGCCTGCGTTCTAACGAGGAGCTACGATGAGTGTCGCCGCGCTGACCAAGAAAATCCTTCATGCCGCGTTGTTTTATGAGATTTGGGATGCGATGAAGGTCACGTTTCGGCACATGCTTCATCGACCGATGACCTTTCAGTATCCGCGCGAACAACGAACGATCCCGGATACACATCGGGGAGCGCTAGGCTTACTTCGATACGATGATGGACGCGAACGGTGTGTCGGGTGCGATCTATGTGAAGCCGCCTGTCCTTCGCATTGCATCAAAGTGGTCAGCGCCGAGGATACCGCCCGCCCGCTCCAGCGCTATGCCAGCGAATTTTATATCGATATCACGAAGTGTGTGTTCTGCGGCTATTGTGTTGAGGCCTGTCCGGTCAACGCGCTGGCGATGACCAAGATGTACGAATATTCAACCCACGACAAACGCAGTCTGCTGTTCGACAAAAAGCGGTTGTATGACATCGGTGAGCGCCACCTCGAGGATGGGAAAAAATATTTGTACGCGCACAACCAAGAGAAAAACGTCGAACAGAGCCGCGAGTACCGCTACTATTTTCCGCAGTCGGTACAGAAGTCGACCCAACCGCTTCCCAAACATCTGAGCTGAGCCGCACGCATGGTCGGAATGTTTTTCGTGTATTTCGCGTTGGTGAGCATTGCCGCCGGTGTTCTAACGGTGGCGTTACGTCATCCTGTTCACTGTGCCTTATCCCTGCTCGTGCTGCTCATGCACGTGTCCGGCCTGTTCATCCTCCTCAACGCGGAGTTCCTGTGGGCCGTGCAGGTGATTGTCTATGTTGGGGCTATTCTGGTGCTGTACCTCTTTGTGTTGATGTTGATGAATCTCAAGACGGATGAACGGTATTTTCATCCTTCGGCCCTGTATATTCTCGGACCTGCTGTCTTGGGGGCCAGTTATGTTCTCTACCTCCTCCTGCGGTCTCCCTTTGATGGGGCAAAGGGGGATACCCCGGCCAGTGTCGTGCTGCAAGACGGCGACACCTACGCCGTGGGCATCAAAATGTTCAGTGACCATCTCTTACAGTTCGAGATCGTGGGCATTTTTCTGCTCGGAGCCATCATCGGCGCCATCGTCCTGGCCAAGACGCCTAAGCCGCTGGACGCGGAGAGAGAGCGGTCATGATTCCGTTGTCAGCCTATACAGCCGTCAGCGCCGTCCTTTTTATGACGGGGCTCTTAGGGGTGCTCATCCGGCGGAACTTCATCATTGTTCTGATGTCGGTCGAAATCATGATGAATGCGGCCAATATCAATTTGGTCGCCTTTTCGCACTATTTGGAATCTATGGCCGGACAACTGGTCGCGCTGTTTATCATCGCCATTGCCGCGGGCGAAGCGGCCGTCGGGTTGGCCATCATTATCGTCGTGTTCAGAGGCAAGATTTCCACGAATGTGGATGAAATGAACCTATTAAAGTGGTAACAGGATGTGGGCCCTCACATCCAACGGTGCAGTCGGTGGCTCGTACCCCTCAACGTACCATCCAAGAGTACGCTTTAGGATCCGGCTCCGTGCAGCATGGTTGGCTAACTAAGCATCCTCAGAATGGCACGGTACTGTGTCTGAATTGACAGACCTTCTCATCAAATTGATTCCAGTTTTTCCGCTGCTGGCCGTCCTTCTGAACGGACTGTTCGGACACCGCTACTCTCATGATATCGCCCATCGATTGGCTTGGGGGTCGGTCGGTTTCTCGTTCCTCTGCACGGTCGGCGTCTTCACCGATGTCATGCGCACGGGAGCTTCGCATGAAGTCGTTGTTTACCAGTGGATCTTCGGAGGCGACCTCGCGATCAATTTCGCCTACTTGGTGGATCCTCTGACCTGTGCCTGGCTGCTGATTGTCACCGGCGTGGGGTTCCTCATTCACGTCTATTCCGTCGGCTATATGCATGGTGAAACAGGGTTCACGCGCTTCTTCACCTACATGAATTTATTCATGGTCTCCATGCTGCTGCTTGTCATGGGGAACAACTATGTGGTGCTCTTTATCGGTTGGGAAGGTGTCGGGCTCTGTTCCTATCTCTTGATTGGCTACTATTACGACAAGGTCTCAGCTGCCAAGGCTGCCTCCAAAGCGTTCGTCGTCAATCGGATCGGCGATGCGGGATTTCTCGTCGCTATCTTCCTAGTCTTTATCAACTTCAAGACCCTCGACTATACCAAGGTCTTTGCTCAGGTGGGACAACTCTCCCCCGACATGGCCACCGCCATAGCTCTCTGTCTTCTCGTCGGAGCAGTCGGGAAATCCGCACAACTTCCCCTCCATACCTGGTTGCCCGATGCCATGGAAGGTCCGACGCCTGTGAGCGCGCTCATCCACGCGGCGACGATGGTGACGGCCGGCGTGTATATGGTTGTCCGCAATCACATGATTTTTGACCTTTCTCCGTTTGCGATGTCGGTCGTGGCGTTCGTCGGTGGAGGCACCGCCTTGTTTGCAGCCACCATTGGACTCGTCCAGACCGACATCAAGCGCGTCTTGGCCTATTCGACCGTAAGCCAGCTCGGTTACATGTTTCTGGGTTGTGGGATCGGTGCGTATTCGGCGGCGGTATTCCACGTCATGACCCACGCGTTCTTCAAGGCGTTGTTGTTCTTGTCGGCTGGGTCGGTCATCCATGCCCTCTCGGGTGAACAGGACATTCAAAAAATGGGCGGACTGAGCAGCCGAATCCCATGGACGAATCGGTTGTTTCTGATCGGCACCGTTGCGATTGCCGGGCTTCCTCCCTTAGCGGGGTTCTGGAGTAAAGACGAAATTATGGCTCATGCCTTCACTCATCATCACTATCTGCTCTATGGCATGGCGGCCATCGGGGCGCTGATGACATCGTTTTATATGTTCCGCTTGACGTATCTGACGTTCTACGGTGCTTCTCGCATGGATCATCATACTGCCGAGCACGTGCACGAATCGCCGATGATCATGGTCGGTCCCTTGGTGGTCCTGGCGTTCCTTTCGATCGTGGGCGGATTGATCTTGGGGTTTCCTCCCGAGCATGGGTGGCTCCATGGATTTTTGGGACCAGTCGTGGGGTCGGGGAATGAGCCGGAAGCCGGTGCCGGCCTGACGATATTGTTGATGAGCATCGCGATTGTCATTGCTTTGGTCGGATGGGGACTCGCACATTTCCTCTATGCCGTGAGCCCGATGACGGCGGACGGGTGGGCGGAGAAGTTTGCCGGTGCCTATCGCATCTTATTGAACAAGTATTATGTGGATGAACTTTACGATCGTCTTCTTGTCGAACCGCTCAAACGTCTGGGAGCGGGACTGGATTGGTTCGATCGTAGGATCATCGACGGTATCGTGCGTGGCGTGGGACGGCTCGCCGACTGGGGGGCCTCCGGTTCCACATGGATCGAGAAATATGTCGTCTACGCCGGACTCAATGTCATCGGCTATGGAAACCATCTCGCGGCCCGCGAAGGCCGGAAGATGCAAAGTGGAATGGTCCATCACTATGCCGCCATCATCGTGGCGGGACTCTTCCTCCTAGTCCTCGTCGTCCAATTGTTCGCTCAGATGTAGTCGTCACCAGACCGGACTGCGGTTATGCTCGAAGAACTCACAGCTGGATTCCCGATTCTGTCCTGTATTTTATTCCTCCCCGTTGTCGGGGCGGCCGTATTGTGGCTGTTCGACGAAGAAGACATGGTCCGGACCTCAGCTCTCACCATCGCGCTGGTGGAGCTTGCCCTCGCGGTGTTTGTCTTACTGCGGTTTGTGCCGGAAACGGCCGCCATGCAATTCACTGAACGTGTCCGATGGATTCCGGCGTTAGGCATCAGCTACCACCTCGCCGTCGATGGGATCAGCGTCTTGTTCGTCGGGCTCACGGCCTTTCTGACGGTCTTGGTGGTGGTCTACTCGTGGGACACGATCCGACATCAAGTCAAACTCTACATGATGTGTCTGTTGGCGCTCGAAACGACGACGATGGGCGTCTTCGTGTCGCTGGATTTGATCCTGTTCTTCGTGTTCTGGGAACTCATGCTGATTCCCAGCTACTTCCTCATCAAGCTGTGGGGAGGGGGCGCCGAGCGTCACTATGCCGCGCTGAAGTTCGTCATTTATACGCTGTTGGGCAGCGTCTTCATGCTGGTCGGCATCGCATTGCTGAATATCAATTACCATCAATGGGCTTCGCTGCATCACACGGATCAAACCTACTCGTTTGATCTACTCGACCTCTTGACGGTACCGATTCCGGTCTCCCAGCAACTCGTCATCTTTTGGCTGATGTTCCTGGGGTTTGCGTTCAAAGCACCGGTGTTCCCTTTCCACACGTGGCTGCCGGATGCACTGTTGGAAGGGCCGATTGGAATGGCCGTGGTCTTGGCGGGTTTGAAACTAGGCACGTTCGGTTTTATGCGTTTCAGTATTCCCCTGCTTCCGGATGCGTCGAAAAGCGAAACGGTTGTCATGGTTGTGATCGTGCTCGGGCTCTGCGCGATTCTCTATGGAGCGTGGATGGCTTTGGTCCAAGCCGATTTTCGGCGGTTGTTGGCCTATAGCAGCGTCAGCCATCTTGGCTTTGTCGTGGTGGGATTGTTCGCTCTGAACTATCAAGGTTTGCAGGGCGGCTTGCTGACGATGATCAATCTGGGCTTCAGCACCGCAGGGCTCTTCTTTATCGCCGGGTTTCTCTACTCTCGGCAGCAGACGACTCAGTTGTCCGCGTTCGGAGGGATGGCGAAACAAGTTCCTCTTCTGGCGACCTTCTTCCTCATTATCGGGTTGGCGTCGATCGGGCTTCCGGGCACCAACGGTTTTGTCGGCGAGTTTCTCATCCTGCTGGGGGCGTTCAAAGCCAAATGGTGGTTCGGTGCCATTGCAGTTCTGGGGGTGATTTTCGGCGCTGCATACTTTCTGTGGTACTACGAACGTTCAATGATGGGTCCGTTGGGTGCTGCAGTGAAGGGGACGATGAGCGACCTGCAACCGCGCGAGAAGATCATTGTCGTGTCACTGTCCATCATGATTCTCTGGATTGGGCTCTATCCATCGCCGTTCTTACGAATCATGAATGGATCCGTTCAAGCACTCGTTGATCGAGTTTCTCAGGAGACCAGGGTGTCACTCGAAGCCAGCCAATCCGGAAGAAGGTATTAGGTCGCGCAATGGGAGAGTCCACACTGCTCTATATCCTGTTTGCCCCGTTTGCGGGGGCCTTGGCGTTGATTTTTATCTCCAATCGACAGCCATTGCTCGTGCGAAGCGTCGCCGCCAGTGCGGCGTTTGTGTCGCTGATCGCGTCGCTCTATCTCTTTTACGCATACGATCCGGTGAAGGGCGGATTCCAGTTTGTCCAAAAGTTCGAGTGGTCCAGGCAGCTCGGCATTTCATTATACCTCGGCGTCGATGGAATCGGGACCCCGCTCGTTTTGGCCTCGACGATCTTGCTGTTCGCCGGCATCTTCGTCTCGTGGCACATCAAGGACCGGACGAAGGAGTTTTACATCTGGCTGCTGATTTTGGCTGCCGCCACGATCGGCGTGTTCATGTCCCTCGACTTGTTCTTCCTCTATTTCTTCTACGAGATGTCCGTCATTCCGATGTATTTGTTGTTGGGCATGTGGGGCAGCCACACCAAGAAGTATTTGGAGATGACCGACCCCGAGGGGCTCAAACTGCGTGACTCGGTCGGTTTCATCCTGAATTTTGGATCGAACAGCAAAGAATATGCGGCGATGAAACTGGTGCTGTTTCTGTCCGCGTTCGCCGTCGTTGCGCTCATGGGCATTCTCCTGATCTATAAATATTCCGGCCTGAACACCTTCGATATTCTGGTGTTGCGTGAACAGGCGAATCTCATGAATATCCCGATGCTTGGCACAACGCTGGACAAGATCATCTGGGTATTGGTGTTCTTCGGTTTTGCCTCGATCGCTCCGCTATGGCCCCTGCACTCGTGGTCTCCGGTCGGCCATGCAGCCGCCCCTGCGGCCACGAGCATGCTTCATGCGGGGGTCTTGATGAAGCTGGGGCATTTTTCCATTATCCGGGTGGCCTTCGAAATTCTCCCTGAAACGACCAGGGAGCTGATGCCGATCGCGGCCGTTCTTTGCATGTTCAGCATCATTTACGGCGGCTTCGTAGCGTTTTACGCCAAAGACACAAAATACGTGATCGGCTATTCCAGTTCCAGTCACATGGGCTATGTATTTCTCGGTATGGCGGCGTTGAATTACATTAGCTTGAGCGGCGCCGTCATCTACATGTTCGCCCATGCGATGGCGACCGGCATGCTCTTCGCGATGGCTGGGTGGGTCTATGATCAGACCCATACGCGCGACATCCCCTCCTTGGGCGGTCTCTCGAACAAAATGCCATTCATTTCAGCATGTTTCATCGTCGCTTGTATGGCGTCGATCGGGATGCCGGGTACGGTGAATTTTATCGCGGAAATCATGATCATCGTCGGCAGTTGGAACAAGTACCCTCTGCAAGTCATTGTTGCGATGTTAGGTATCGTGCTGACTTTGGCGTACCTGTTCAAAATGATGCGCGGACTTTTTTACGGGCCGATGAATCAAAAGTACAGTCATGCGCATGATGCGATTTCTCCGGTCGATCGCCTGCCCTTATTGATCATGATTTCGATCAGCATCGGGTTTGGGATTTTTCCGATGCATTTGTACGAAGTGGTTCGTTCCGGGGTGGATCCGTTGGTTGCGAGGATTACGCAGGTGGTTCCTGTTGCCCAAACCGACGATGACGGGGTAGGAACGGGGCGGGAGGACATCATCCTTGAAACACCGGAGGGTGCTTCGATTGCCGCCAACAAGCTCCCACGCCTGCCTACGGATGTTTCAGGGAGGATGAGCGAATGACATTCTCGCTGAACCTCGCCTTCTCCGATCTTCTGCTCTTATTGCCGGAAATTGTTCTGACCTGCTGGCTTTGCGTGGTCCTCATCGTCGATTTCTCTCTTCCGCGCCTCCCCAAGGAGCGACTGGCCTATCTTAGTGTGGCCGGTCTGGCAGTCACACTCGGATGTTTGGGCTGGTTCGACCTCAATCATATTTCCGGCACCCTCTTCGGCAACATGTTCGTGCTGGATCGCATGGCGATCTTTTTCAAAATCTTTATCCTAGCCGCGACGATTCTCGTCATCCTCGCTTCGATCGAGTACGTCAATCGATTCACGCTATTCCGAGGGGAATATTACTGTCTCGTCGTCATGGCGGCACTCGGCATGATGTTCATGGCCTCCGCCAACGATCTATTGTCGGTCTTCGTCAGCCTGGAGTTTGCTACGCTTGGCTTCTATGTGCTGGTGTCGTATCTGCGTGATGATTTGGCTTCAAACGAAGGCGGGCTCAAGTTTTTTATCTTGGGCGTCTTTGCCGCGGGGTTACTGGCCTACGGGATTAGCCTCGTCTACGGAGAAACCGGCAAGCTAGTCTTTTCAGACATGACGACGGCCCAGGCGACACCCGGTTTAATCATCGGCTTTCTGCTGATCTTTGCTTCTCTGGGATTTAAAATCGGCGCCGTCCCATTTCACGCCTGGATTCCCGATACCTACCACGGAGCTCCGACTCCCATAACGACCTTTTTGTCGATCGCCCCAAAAGCGGCGGCCTTTGCGATCTTGCTCCGCATTTTCCTGGTGGCGTTGGGCACGTTCAAGCCGTTATGGGTGTCCTTATTGGTGGCGGTGTCGATCTTATCGATGACCTACGCCAATATCGTGGCCATTGCCCAACGCAACATCAAACGGTTGCTGGCCTATTCGGGCATTGCTCAAGTAGGGAATGTGTTGATCGGGCTTGCGGCAGGCACCAAAATGGGAAGCGATGCCATTCTGTTCTATCTTCTCGCCTATCTGTTCGCCAATATCGGAGCCTTCGCCGTCGTGATCGCGGTCAGCCAAGCCATTGGGCGAGACGAAATCGAAGACTACCGTGGTTTGAACAGACGGTCACCGTTTCTGGCGTTCTCGATGTTGCTGTTCCTCCTGTCCCTGGCCGGTGTGCCGCCGCTGGCCGGGTTTATCGGCAAACTCTACATCTTCGTCGCGGCCATCAAAGAGGGGCTCTATGTACTGATCGCCGTGGGACTGATCAACATCGTGATATCGATGTACTACTACCTCATCGTCGTCAAACAGATGTACATCAATGAGCCGCTGGACCCCTCTCCTATCGCGATTTCGGGAGCAATGAAGACCGTGATCTATATCGGTTTAGCCGGAACGTTGGTGATCGGCATATATCCGCAACCGTTCACGGACTGGGTAGTCAACGCGACGCTCATGTTTGCGAATTTTGTCGGTCCTTCGGCTGTTGCCGTTCCGTCCGGGCCCCCGCTTGGTAGTTAGTTTTCTGCTTCCCCCGTCCAAGAGTTCTGCTACAATCATCATGACTTTACGCGAGAACAGACTTCGTTGTATGGCTTCCGTACGATCACTGCGGTATCGTGATGCCAGTCGTCTTGATCGATGGAATCAGCCTCCAATCATGACTCACCAGCTCCTCTCCTAGCGGCTGAGAGGTCTGCATCGCCAGCAGCAGCTCCCGCAGGTTCATCAAGTGTCTGGCATGCTTCAGTGGCATGGTTTCAGAAGCTGACCATCGAGCAACGTGTTTTGGCCGGTTTCAGCCTGGTGTTCGTCGGGATCCTTATCGTCAGCGCGATATCCTATCAAAACATGAACATCCTGCTTACCAATCGTGGGTTGGATGGCCGTAGCCACGATCTCATTCAACTTCTGAATACGATCGATGCCGCGATGAGCGAAGCCGAGGATGCGCATCGACGCTACCTGGTGACGGGAGAAGAGTCGTACTTGGAGGCCCACAAGAGGGTCATGAAGCAAAGGCCGGCATTCGTGGGGTATCTCGAAAATTTGGTCCATGAGTCGGCCGAGCAACAGCAACGGGTCAGACTCCTCGATCGGATGATGGATCGGCAACTGAATGCCGAATCAAAAGCCATCGCCCAGTTCCAGGAGGGGGGCTTCCAAGCCGTGAAAAAAATGGCCTTCGAAGGAGCTGGAAAGCGCGAGCTCGGGGTCATTCATCACATCATTGGGGAAATGGATTGGCATGAGCGGCAAGCCGTCGCACGACGCATCGTGGAATCGGCCGCCGGGACTAGGAATACCATTATCCTCCTCGGCATCGGTGCATTGTTGCAACTGGTTCTCTTGGCATGGGTGTACTACCTCATTCGACACGACATCACGGAACGGCGACGTGTCGCCGGAGAGCTACAACGCCGAGGAGAGCTCCTGGAGGCGGCGAACAAGGAACTGGAAGCGTTCAGCTATTCGGTTTCTCACGACCTACGCGCGCCATTGCGTCACATCGACGGCTATGCCTCGCTCTTGCGGAAGTCGGTCGAGCAATCCCTGAACGACAAAGCTGCTCGGTATTTGCAGACGATTTCCGACTCCGCCAAACAAATGGGGCAGCTGATCGATGACTTACTGGTGTTTTCTCGCATGGGTCGACAAGAGATGCTTCACACAACCGTCCATCTGGATCAATTGATCAAAAATATCCTTTCCGATCTCCGCTTGGACTTGCAAGGACGGGCAATATCATGGACAATCGCGTCACTGCCTGAAGTACAGGGTGATCCGGCCATGCTCCGACAGGTATTTATGAATATAATCTCCAATGCCGTGAAATTTACGAGCACGAGGCCTATGGCCACGATTGAAATCGGCGTGGAACATCCCAGCTCTACAGAAGTCATCGTTTTCGTCCGTGATAATGGCGTAGGGTTCGATATGCAATACGCCCCTAAACTGTTCGGAGTGTTCCAGCGATTACATCGTTCCGACGAATTCGAAGGAACCGGTATTGGCTTGGCCAACGTTCGTCGGATCGTTCATCGCCACGGTGGACGGACCTGGGCGGAAGGTGCGCCGGACAAGGGCGCGACATTCTATATACTGCTCCCGGGAAGGAGGCTTGACGCATGACAGCAGCCAAACCGATCCTCCTCGCCGAGGATAACCCGCGGGACGCCGAACTGGCTTTGGCGGCGATGGAGGCTGAGCACATCTCCGACAAAGTCGTCTTGTGCCGTGACGGAGCCGAAGTGTTGGACTATTTGTATTGCCGCGGACAATTCAAGTCACGCTTGAGAGGAAACCCTGCCGTGGTGTTCCTTGATCTGAAGATGCCGAAAGTAAACGGACTTGAAGTCTTGCGGACGATCAAGGCGGACGTCAATCTTCGTCCCATTCCCGTCGTCATGCTGACCTCGTCGCGAGAAGAACGAGACCTTACCGAGAGCTATGCGCTGGGGGCGAATGCCTATGTCGTCAAGCCCGTGGAGTTTCATAAATTCTTGTCCGCCGTCAAGGAGTTGGGAACGTTCTGGGGACTCGTCAATGAACCTCCTCCTGAAAGCTGTCGTCCCACAAATTGACCCGCCATGCCATGACGACTCCGCTACGAGTAATGCATCTCGAAGCTAGCCTACAGGATGCCGATCACATAGAAGCGCTGTTGACGGATGAGGGTCTTCCTTGTGTGATACGACGTGTAGAGACGCGCCGTGCCTTTACGGCGGCCTTGAACGATGGCTCGGTGGACCTGGTCTTAGCCGAATTCGACCTTCCTCAGTTTGATGAAGGCGGCGCTCTGGAGCTGGCCCGCCAGTTGTCTCCGGACATACCGTTTATCTTTGTCACGGCTGGGCTTACGGAAACACAGTGCGTAGAGCAAGTGCGGCGCGGTGCGACGGATTGCATTTCTAAAGAAGGAATTGGTCGACTTGCCCCATCGGTGCGGCGGGTACTGGGAGAACAACAAGCACGGGCGGCACGGAGGCAGGCGGAGGAAGCGCTTCTGCAAAGTGAAATGCAACTTCGGCAACTTCAAAAGCTGGAAGCGGTCGGTCGTCTGGCGGGTGGGCTCGCACACGATTTCAATAACCTGTTAACGGTCATCATGGGCCATAGTCAGGTGCTGCTGAGTGAAATGGGTCCGGATCATCCGCTGAGAAGCAGGGTCGAAGAAATGCAGAAGGCTGGGGATCGAGCGAGGGTCCTGATACGCCAATTGCTCACGTTCAGCAGAAAACAGCCTTCCGGAGCGAAAGTTGTGAGCTTGAATGCCACTCTCAGTAACGTGGAAACCATGCTCCGAAGGCTGATCGGATCGGACATTCAGCTCACGCTAAAACTGAGCGTGGACGATCTTCGAATCAAAGCGGATCCTGCTCTGATCGAACAGATTGTCATGAATCTCGTCGTCAACGCCAGGGATGCGATGCCCAACGGCGGCAAGCTCACGATCGAAACCGCTTGGGCTGTGCTCACTCACACGCCCAGATACCATGCGCGTCCTGTTCCGCGAGGAGAGTACGTGAGGCTATCGGTGTCCGACACGGGTTGTGGAATGTCCTCGGAGGTACAAGAGCATATTTTCGCCCCCTTCTTTACGACCAAGGAGGAAGGAAAGGGAACAGGGCTTGGGCTATCGACTGTGTTCGGTATCGTCACCGAGGCCGCTGGAGCATTGGATGTGATCAGCGAGATAGGAGTCGGAACGCGGTTCGATGTGTACCTCCCGCACGTTGTCAGCGAGATTGAAGCAGCGACGGATGAGAACATAACGTTGCAACCAGTGGAGGGTCATGAAACCATTCTCCTTGTAGAAGATGATGAGGATGTCCGTACGCTGATTCGTGACGAACTTCGTAAGCTCGGATATCGCATCATCGAAGCAAGGAACGGGGTAGAAGCCTGTCTGGTGGCGACTCCTCATATCGGGAAGCTTAAACTGTTACTTACGGACATCGTGATGCCGGGGATGAGCGGGACTGAGCTGGCGAGGCATCTACGCGTGATTAAACCGGAATTGAAGCTTCTCTTTATTTCAGGATATGCGGATGATCTTGGTATCGGAAACGGCGACCCTGCCAGTGCCTATCTGCAAAAGCCGTTTACACCGGAAGCATTGGCAAGTTGTGTGCGCGAGCTCTTGAACATGAAACCGACAAATCGATCGAGAGTCCATCAACAACCGGAGGCCGTTGAACAGTCACGAGGAGCCAAGTGATCCTGAACCGTGTGCCGTCCTCACTTGTCTGCTCGCGGTGAATGATCGGGTATCGGCGGGGACCGGCATGAATAGAGACCGATGGTTCGAAGGAACCAGGCGGACCGTGCGCTTCCTCCTCCTATGCGGCATTCTCCTGCCCGACCTCTGTCCAGCCCAGGATATCTCCTGGGAGCGCCTTTCTGATGGTCTGACGGTCTCGGTGTGGAATCCAGGCGACGCTTGTCCTACCGTGCCGTCCTTACTGGTCATCGAAATGGATCCCGAACATACAAAGTTCACAGTTCATCATTACGCTCAAGAAGGACTTTCCACGCCTCCCAAAATCGATGAATGGCAGAAGCGGACCGGTCATCATGTGCTATTTAACGCCGGATTGTTCCGCGAGAACTTTGCGTATCTGGGTCTTCTGTACAAGGACGGACGTTCATTAGGAAGTCGACGTCACGCATCCTGGCAGGGGTTGTTTGTAGCCGAACCCATTGCCTCTGGGTTGAAGAAGGCGCGGATCCTCGATCTCAATGCGGAGAGTTTTGACGAAGAGCAACCTCACTATCGTGAAGCGGCACAGGCATTGATGCTTTTAGATCTGGCAGGCAAGATCCGCGTCCGCGAGAGCGGCAAACATGCCTATCAGACGATTGTCGCCGAAACTGTGGCCGGACACATTCTTCTCTTCAAGAGCCTCGGCGTCGTCCGTCTCTACGACATGGGTCAATGTTTCAAAGATGCGTTCCCTGCTGTGCGCCAAGCGATGGCAATGGACGGCGGGTCGTCCTCGGATGTCCGCATTTTGGAGGCGTTATGGGAAAAAGACATACGCAGACAAGAACATGCTTCCTGGAAGAGTCTGCTCGGCGGGAGCGGCACTCATATTCCATTGCCTACCGTGATCGGAGCCAGCCCAAGGTAATGAGCCGATCGTGGCGGAAAATTGCAGTTGCAGCGATCTGCCTGATGACGGAGGGCTGCGCTGACGGGGCGAAGATCGTTCAGCAACACGACAGGGGTGGGGTCGTCATTTATCCGTTTAAGGATGGACAAGGCCCTATGCTTTCAGCTTTCCGCAAGGACGCCATGGATCTCATGAAGGAGAAGTGCAGCGGCAGGTCCTACGACATTGTTCGTGAGGGAGAAACCAAGGGGCGGACTCGAGTCGTGAGTCCGCTTGATGGAGCGCAGGAAATGGTAGAGGAGCGCCGGTGGGGGATCCAGTTTGAGTGCAACTAAAATGAACCGAAGTGGAATGCCCAATCAATCTGAGTGATGTCTAAGACTTCTTCATCGTCGCCATGAGATCGTCGATGGTTAAGAGACTGATCAGTCGCACTTTTTCCCTTTCCACTCGTGCTCTCCCATCCTGTTCCTGGCGGTCCACGATCACTAATGCATGATCCACCAGAAGCCCGACCTCTCGTGCAACTCCCACAGCTTTCAGCAGCGACCCACCACTTGTCAGCACGTCGTCCACGATCAGCGCTCGATCGCCCGAGCGAATACTGCCTTCGATCAGTTTTCCCAATCCATGGTCTTTCACTTGTTTACGTACCACGAACGTCCGCCAGAGACGCTGATGGGAAGCGGCACAGGCAAAATCGGAAATGGTCACGGCAATCGGGATGGCTCCGAGTTCGAGGCCGCCCAGACAATCGAATTCAATGTCAGTGCAAGCGTCATAGGCCAGTCGGGCGACGAGACGACGTGCTTCCGGATGGGCCATGAGGGCACGGCAATCGACATAGAAAGGGCTGATCTCGCCGGATGCGAGCTTGAATCCCTTGTCACGATTCCATTTGAACGACTGCGTCTCGTGAAATGCTTGTGCCAGTTGCTCCTGAAGTGTGGCCATTCTTCCTCCATCAGGCAGTGACCGCTGCTGGCCTGCATTCTACACCGGGTGGCCAGCCTATGACATGTCTTTTCATGCCGAATGGATTAGGAAAACCGTCGGATTTGCTCAGCTAGTGTGTTCGCCACCAGCTCAAGATCGAATGGCCAGGCGTAACGGAGGGTGACATCTGGGTACTTCGGCCGCAGATGATCGAGAATTTCTGGAATCTCCACTTCCGAATGGGACCCGCCTGGTGTAAACATCGTTGTTGTCACGGTAATGTGCGTCGCTCCTTGCTTGATCAGCGATTCGACGGATGCCTCCAATGTCGGAGCACAAAATTCGTTGTACGCGACGGCAAAGAGGGCGCCGTCGAGTTGAGGCCTAAGGCGCGCCGCTACTGTTTCAAGACCGGCTTGGTAGGGATCCGTTTCGGCGGTTCTCGGCCATTGGCGGATCTTGGTATCAAGGTCGAGCTCCTCCGCGGATGGAGGAAGCTTTGCCGCACGCCGTTGTGCTTCCAATCGTTTTAACTTGGTGACGAGTTCCTGTGGGCATCCCTTCGGAATGCCGCCGTGACCGACCAAAATGACGCCTCGCTTCTCCGTCTTCATGAATCCTCCGAGACATAGTTGGGCCCGGAACTCTCTCCACGGGAGTTCCGGGCCGTCCTAACCCGCTTGCGGGTCGCTTTAGTAGACCGTCTTCGACCCCGGGCCCACCTGGCTGGGGAACGGATCCAGGATGCTCTTCGGCGCATTGTTCCAGATCACGTCCGCCAAGTTCGACATCCGGCTCACGATCTGCGCCGCCACGCCCCCGGCCGCCCCGAACAACCCGCACCAGCCCAACGTCACAAAGCCCCAGTGCAACGGGGCACTGAACAGCTCATCCACGAACCAGAACGCATGGCCCCACTCGTTGAGTCCGACATTCGGCAGAATGAACATCGGCCCCACTATCGCCGCGACTAAAGCGAACGAGGTCGCTTGGCTATACAGCGGCAACCGCGTCTGTGCATACAGATAGCTCGCCACCCCGCACGTGATGTACAGCGGGAACGTCCCGTAGAACGCCACGATGTGGCTCGCCGTGAAGCTCGTGTCCCGGATGATCACTTGATGCCACGCCGCATCCTGCTCCAGTGTGTAGCTGCCCGCGTAGTACACCCCCCAGATGTAACACACCAACCACCCCATCCAGTAAAAGTACCGCTTCAGCTCCAGCTTGTGGTCCAGGTTCGCCAGGTTCCGATCCCGCGTCACCCAGATCCACCCGATGGTCACGGCAAAGAAGACGGCATTGGCCAAGATGTTAAACCGCCACAGCCCCATCCACACCGAGTCAAATTCCGGGGTCATCGAATCCAACCCGTGCGAGTACCCGAACGCCCGCTGATACAGCACCCAAAATACCCCGATCCCTAACATCGCCAACCAGCCGATCTTCACCGGCTTCGAATCGTACCACTGCGAGATGTCATACCCCTTATCATGTGTTGTTGCTGTCTGAGGTGATGCCATGCTTAGACCCCCTTTTTCGGACAATGCTCCTTCCCTAACCCCTAGCCGCCGTGAACAATGCCTCCTTTCGTTGAAAGAGCGGCCAACCCGTCTAAGATCTAACAAAGCACCGCTTCGTGTGCCATAAGGCACTTGCCTAAAGGATGTAAGGAAATTCCACTGGATGGAACGGCAAGGAAAGCAGGGAAATGGAATCGGTTATTCGGATGAAGAAGTGAGGCCGTGGGCGAGGGCGTATTTGGTCAGTTCAGCCGTCGTATGGAGACCCAGCTGTTCCATCAGCTTCGACTTGTGATACTCGACCGTCTTGGGAGATAAACCAAGCGTTGAAGCGATTTCTTTGAGAGTCAGCCCCTCGGCCACGAGCTGTAAGATTTCTCGCTGTCGCACCGGCAAGCGCCCCTCGCCGTCAGTGTCCGGCTCAGTGTCGGAGATCGCTGATTGGACAAGATTTTTTGCAATCAATGAGGTGACGTAGTAGTTGCCCTTCATCACCGCATCAATGGCCTGTAACAGCTCAGACCCCGCCGACCGTTTCAGCAGGTAGGCGGATGCCCCAGCCTTGAAGGCTTGATTGACATAGTCCTGATCTGCATGGACAGTCACAAAAATCAAACGAGCCTGAGGGAGCATCTTTCGCAAACGACGGGCCGCATCAAGGCCGTTCAGTCTGGGCATCGAAATATCCAAGACTACGAGGTCCGGCCGCAATCGTTTCGCCGCATCCAGCAAAGACCGACCGTCCTCCGCGGAACCTACGATCTGACAATGTTCTTCCAGCAGCTTTTTGAACCCTTCCAGCACTAAAGCATGGTCGTCCGCCAAGAGTACGCGGGGCTTGCTCATGCACGCTCCTGTTTGAACGGCACCCAGGCACAGATACGTGTTCCCTGCCCCAGTGTCGACTGTATATCGAAGGACCCAGCAACCAAGGAGACGCGTTCCTTCATGCTCAACAAACCGAGGCTTCCTCGCCGGCCGCCGTCACGATTTACGTCGAATCCCACTCCATCGTCGCTCACCATAAGCTGAAGGCCGTTTTCCACTCGTCGAAGGTCGACGCGGACGTTCTTGGCCTTGGCATGACGAGAAATATTCGCCAAGCCTTCTTGTGCGACGCGGTACAAGCAGGTGACGAGGCTTTGCGCCAAGTGTTGTGGTATATCCTTTCCTATGAACTGGGCGTCGATACCGGTGCGGGTCTGAAAGTCGTCGACGAGGCGCCGAAGCGCGATGGATAAACCCAGATCATCAAGGACGGACGGGTGAAACTGATGGGCCAGGCGGCGAACATCTTCGGAGAGCTCGACGATACGGTTCTGAATCGTATGTATCGTTCGGACAGTACCGATAGGAGCGTCCGAGAGCTGCTGCTCCAACATTTCAATGTCGATGGACAAGAGCGCCAGGCGTTGATTGATGTCGTCATGCAGATCCCGAGAAATCCGCCGTCTCTCCTCCTCCTGAAGGCGAAGCAGCTGCGAGGCAAGCAGTCGAAGGTCCCGTCTGTTCGCTTCGAGCGATTCTTCGGTATCCATCCGTTTTGACACCTCGCTGACGAGTGCGTTCTTGACGGCCATAAGTTCTTCGCTACGGGCATGGAGGCGCGCAGCCCAGCCCTCGTCGAGCCGCTGAAGTTCCTCCTCGCGTTCACGGCGTTGTAAAAGGTACCAAATGGGCAGTCCGATCAGCGCCATGCCGAAGACCCGAGTGACTAAGGGTCTCCACACAGGTTCATCAGAAGCTTGAGGTGAAATGGTGGTAATATTTTCCGTTGTCACCGACGTGAGAGCTTTTTCAACTTCAAACGGCGTCGATAGTTGATGTGGAAACAGCGACAAGAATGATTTCGCCACTTCTGTGGGGAAATGGAAGATCAGCAATCCGACCATCAATACATGGATACTGCCGATAAGAACCCAGCTTCTAGCTCGCGATACAGGCATGGACCGACCTCCCACTCAAATTATCCTCTTTCAGGGTCGTCCAATCAAGGAGGGACAGGTATAGAGAGACTACGGTCTTCTAAACTGATCAGCCCGCAAAAGGCAGCTTACCGTTGTTCATGGTTTCATACGCCTCCGCAATGGTCACCTCCACTGAGTCGTAAGGCGGTGAACACTGACGATCTCCATACCGGACAGCGGTCTTGATCCCGCTCCATTTTTGCTGGCCGCTAGACAGTGAAGTCGCCCCGAGTATAATGACATCCATTCATGCGTATGATTGGAATTCCGGTACTGCTCCTCGGCCTCGCCACTCTCTTCCTGTATCCGGCAACGTCTCGGGCTGGGACGAGTTATGAAGAGGATCTCAAGCAATTGGCGGACGGCGTGACTGAAGGGGCGGCCAAGGCCAAGAAACACCGGCTCGCCTTTTTGGACTTCACCGATTCCAAAGGGAGCCCGACGCCGATCGGACAGTTCCTTGCCGAGGAACTTGCGACACAGGTCATGGTATCCGGTGAAATGACGGTGATCGATCGCACGCTCACGAACTCGACCCTGAAGAAGATGCGTGTGGACCAGGTGGACTCGGCCCATGCGAAGGCCCTGCGACGTGCGGCCAAAGCGATCCGCGCCGATGTATTGGTGGGCGGAGTGATCACCGAAACTCCCGAGGGTCTACAGGTCACGGTACGGCTCATCAATCCGTCGGATGCCCAGCCGATCGGCGCCACGCGCGGGATGCTGCCCAAAGCCGGCCCCTTGAACTCCTTTTTTAAGAAGGAAGAGGCTCCGCAACCGATCTTGAAAGTTGAAAATCCTCTGGAAACTCCCCCTCCGGCAGGTGTGGGGACGCATCGGAACGAGTACTATGAATTGGTGGTCAGGTCGATCGAACGGCAGACCGTCCGGGCCAAGATGGACCTCACCGTCGAAAACGTCTCACGCCGCGACATGAAACTGCTGTGTCACTTGCAGGACACGGTTCTGACGGACGAACATGGAACGACGTGGCACCAGGGCATCGAGGACAATCGAGAAGGTCTGTGTGCCCGCGGACTCGAACTCTCCCCGCGCCGGAAAGAACGCGCCGTCCTCATGTTCACTGGTTCACCGGAGACGGCAGCCACTCAGTTCACGCTGCATTTTCGTGAGAGGTTGCCCAGACGAGACGCGTCCTTCACCATCGAGGGGTTGAAGGCTGGCTCGTCGTCGGAAACTCCGCAAACAATAACGCCCTACGACAACAGATAAAGGATCGTCATGTCGAAAACGTTGAAACAAGTACTCACCATTGCCGGCTCGGATTCCGGCGGCGGCGCGGGGATCCAGGCGGACATCAAATCCATGTCCGCCAACGGGGTGTTCGCCATGTCCGTCATCACGGCGATCACGGCTCAGAATACGGAAGAAGTGACCGATGTCCTCGAATTGCCTCCGGCCATCATCGCCTCGCAGATCGATGCCGTCTTCGACGACTTCGACGTGGCCGCCGTCAAGACCGGAATGCTGTCCTCGGCCGCCATTGTCGAAGTGATCGTGAAGATGTTGAAACCTCAAAACGTGGTGAACCTGGTCGTGGATCCGGTGATGATTTCGAAGAGCGGTCATTCGCTCTTGCAGCCGGACGCGATCGAGGCGGTGAAGACGCAGTTGCTTCCTCTGGCCCTGGTCGTGACACCGAACGTGCATGAGGCACAGCAACTGTCGGGAATTGACATCGCCTCGTTGGCCGATGCCCGGCGCGCGGCCAAAGTGATTCATGGATTCGGATGCAAGCATGTCTTGATCAAGGGCGGCCATTTACTCAATGAGCGGGCGACCGACTTGCTCTATGACGGACGTTTTTTCAACGTCTTGAAGGGGGAATTCATCGAAACCCGCCATACGCATGGCACCGGCTGTACCTTCGCCTCCGCACTGGCCGCTCATCTTGCAAGGGGGCGATCGGTGTTGGACTCCGCGCAGGCCGCCAAGTCCTATGTGACGGAAGCCATCCGGCATGGCTTGGCCATCGGCCACGGACAAGGGCCGACGGACCATTTTTATTTTCTCGACCGATAACCGTATGTCGATGCTCGTACGGATTCCCCCACTCACGTTCTGCATCGCGGGTCTCAGCTGGCTGATCCTTGCGTCGATTCTCGGCGTGGCGACGTTGGTCGGACTGGTACAGGGGACCCCGTTGCCGCCGTGGGTCGGGGCGCTCCATGTCCACGCGGTCCTGGTGGGCGGTGTCGCCCAGATCATTCTCGGCGGATTTATCATGCTTACCCCTCCGCCTGGTTCGGCACATCGAAAAGAACCGGACTCCCATCCCCTCGCATTTTGGGCGCTGAACGGCGGGGTGGTGGGAATGCTCACGGGGTTTTGGTTGCACCAGCACATCGTCATCGGTGTGGCCGGTGCTGTGGTGATCGCCGCATTTATCTCCATCATCTACGGCATTTGGATCCGAGCGAACCGTGCCTGGAGGCTCTCATTCAACGAATCTTGGTGTTACGCCCTCTCTCTCTTCTGCCTCGTGGGCGCATCGGTTTGCGGAGAAATCATGGCGCTCGGATTCGTGCCGGCTTTCTACGGCTATGCGCGGCTCGCGCATATTCACCTGGCGGTGCTCGGTTTCGTGGTTGTAGCCATCATCGGGATGGTGCAGCATCTCCTGCCGACAGTCTGGAACCGGCCGCACATGCATCCCCGGCTTGCCCGCCTGGGCATGATCGTGATGCCGATCGGCATGGCCGTCTTAATCGGTGGATTTCTGAACTCTTCGGTCCCGATCGAACTGGCCGGTGGCGGCATTCTACTCATCGGCGGGTTGCTCTGGACCGGCAATGTGGTCCGAACATGGCTCTCTTCCCCTCCGACCGGCGGCGCAGCTTCGGACCATCTCTTCATCAGCACCTTCTTTCTCATCTTTACCATCACGCTGGGCGAGCTTGTCGGTGTCAATCGCCTCTCGGATCCTCCCGTCCTCCCGTACGGGAAGTTGCACCTGGTCGCTTATACCCATATGACGTTCGTCGGCTTCATCATGAACGCCGTCATGGGCGCGTGCTCCTATTTCATTCCCGTCACAATCGCCGCCGGCCGCGTCCCCAATGCCAAGAAACGCGGGTTGTATCTGGATCAACTCCACGCGATCATGAACCATTGGAGCACCGTTCAAATCGCGTCGCTCAGTCTGGGAACCATGGGACTGGGTCTCATGGCCGCCTTGACGTGGAATGTGCCGCTGGCTTCCATCTACATCCGTATCGCCATCTGGACCAGTCTCGGCCTCCTCATGACCGGCTTGATTCTCTTTGCAGTCAAGCTGACCTTGATGCTTACCAATAAACCGGACTCGCTTCGGAGCGGACAGACCTCCACCGACGAACTCAAACTCACGGCCTGACCGTCCGACGGACCGACCTTCTTTCCTGACCTCGGTCGCGGACTCTGCTACAATCCCCGCGTGGAAAAACGATTCTCGTTTCTCGATCCCCACGGTCATCGAGTCTCCGCCATCTTGACCGTCCCCGACGAAGGGACGGACAAGCTCGCCGTTTTGTGCCATGGATTTATATCGTCGAAAACCAGCTCGACCAACAATGCCTTGACCCGCATGCTGATCGACCACGGCATCGCCACCTTTCGCTTCGACTTCTTCGGCCAAGGGGACAGCGAAGGCCCGTTCGATCAGATCACCGTCAGCTTGGCGGTTGAACAGGCACATCGAGCGGTCGATCTCATGAACGAAAAAGGGTATCGGCGCATCGGCCTGATGGGATCGAGCTTCGGCGGTCTGGTCTCGATTCTGACCGCTTCACAGCGGATGGACTTAGTCTGCCTTGCCTTGAAATGTCCGGTAGTGGATTTTCCGGAGGAGCTGCGGCTGGAGTTTGGCGAAGAAGAAATGGCACGATGGCGGAAGACCGACACGATTCCGAACATCATGGGCGGTCCCAACCGAATCGCGCTTCGCTATGCGTTTTATGAAGACGCCCTCCGGCAGATCGCCTATGCCTCAGCACGATCGATCGCAGCCCCGACCGTCATCGTGCAAGGCGACAAGGACGAGCATGTCCCGCTTCATCAAAGCCGGCAGCTGTACGACGCGCTGCAGGTCGAGAAACACCTCGAGCTGTTGCCTGGCGCCGACCATCAGTTCACGAAAGGGGAAGATTTTAAACGAATGACGAACGTGATAGCGGACTGGTTGGTCGGCCATCTCGCTGAACAGTAGTTCGAGTGACGCCTCTCAGCAGGCGCTGCAGGAACCTTACCGGTGGCGGGGCGACTACACTGCCATGACCTGACCCTCCTCAAGAAACGAGATTCGTTCGATACCAAACCGACTGATTTCCGCTTCGATCTGTGTTTGGAAAGCGGGCTTCATATGGTAGGCGTAAACGGGCAGATCGGGACGCCCGAGCTTTTGAAACTCCTTGAAGAACAGCGACGGAGTCAGGTGTTTTGATTTCTTGGCCAATCCTTCCAGCGTGTCGGGAAAGGATGATTCAATGAAGGCGGCCTTGAGGTTGGGGGTGGTTCGGCCAAGATGCCAGATCTCCTCGGTTTCATGCGTATCTCCGCTATAGAGCAAGGCAGCTCCCCGGTCCTTCACGATGTATCCCACGGTGGGGACTGTATGGTTGACTGGAATTGGAATGACTTCGAGATGGCCGAGCGTGACGGGTTTTCCCGGTTCTAGAACCAGCGCTTGCAAGACCGCGTGCTTCTTGTCCGGCACCTTGAAAAAGTTCGGATAGACCTTGTCGTTAAACACATGGTCCATCAATCCTTGAATCACCGGCTCAGTGGCCGCCACGATGAGCGGGTCGGTGAATTCTTCGGCGAGATTGTCGACCAACGTCGGGAGCCCCTTGATGTGGTCGAAATGAAGGTGGCTGAGCAGTACGAACCGGACGCGTTGCTGTTCCGCCAAGGTGAGCCGTGCTCCGATCGTTCCGGCATCAAGGAGGACGGAGTCATCGATAAGGAATCCGCAACTCTCCTGACGAACCGACCGCTCCGTTCCACCCACGAGGCAGTCCGCCCCGTGGCAACCCAACACTCGAATCTGCATGTGAAGACGACTATGCCAAATTATGTGGCCGGCTACCAGGAGACTGCTTCATGCTTGGTAGGATCTTGCGATCACTTACATCATGCCCCAGCCGGAGGTGCTACCATACCATACTGGTCTTCCCTCTGTCATTGTCCAGTGCTTGGCTTTCTGATGTAAAGAGTCCACTGCGAGTCCATTATTTATTTATTAAGCCTCGTCAAGACACGGCTTTTGGGTCACGCTGATCAGCTTGGGTGCATCCATAAAGATTCAGAGTATCCAAAAAGATTCTGAATCTGTTTGAGCACAATTCAGTTCACCTGCATCGCCTAACCGTTCCGCAGCCTCGAAATCCTCAGAAATACCAACAATTCAATTCAGGCTCGCTTCCTGCGCACCCAGCCGCTACTCGGAAGCGGCCATCTTATGCTTGCTCACCTTTACAAGACCATTTTGGAAAGCAGTGATGAAGTCATCGTGGAAGGCATAATAGCCTTCACTCTTTCGTAGGGGTTGAAAATGCTTGCAGTGCATGTGAGAGTCCCGGCCTCAATCGCTCGGTCTATACTGGTATTTTATTCGTATTCCTTGCATTTACTTGTGTCAACAATATTGACGGCCTATTGACGCGATCGAAAGGATGGCTTCAAGTGGCAATGGGTCTCCTGATCGGCGGGCTTTTCTTGACACCGGCTCATTCAGGTACAGACTCACCTTCGACTTTGATTCAGATAGTGGGAGTACCTGCAGCCGTCATTACTCCCATCGGAGCCCATTCCTATTCCTCTACCGAGCGAAACGCCGGCTACCTTCTTCAGGACGCTGCAGGTGTCGGGACTAACCCTGCCGGGGTTACTGCTCAAAACGCTCCCAACGCAATCGCTCAACCTTTGAGCGCAAACACGACTGGATCTGGAAACCGCCGACAGGCGCAAGAAACAGAAAGACTTTCCGCGAAACGAGTCTTCTAACCTGGGAGGTCCCTATGAACTATCTCCGGTGGGTGGGATTCATGCGAAGTCTACTGATCGTCGGAGTGCTGGGAGCTGTGGTCGCTCCGCTGTCTTCTGAAGCCGCGCCGGCGTCGAGTCCACCGACGATCACGCTCCAGTTGGATAGCGGGACCGTGGTGACGATCAATACAACATTATCATCGACATGTGTCACAGGCTATAACTACTGCTACACCATTCCTACCGGTCAAGTGGTCACCGGCACCAATGGCAGACAGTACAGGCTCGATCCGAACGGTACGCCGAGGGTGCGGATCGCCGACAAGAATGGCCTGGATAAGATGTCGCCCACCGGGTTCAAATTGGTCCCAGTAGGCTCCTGGCCGAACACCGAAGTACATACTCTGACATTAACGGTAAAGCATACATTTAACGCCACCACTGACGGCCCCACGGGTGCCACCATCAATACGGCTAATGCCGGGCTTACTACATGGGCCCTGAGGAGTGCCGGCGAGTTCAATGCGAACAGCGGGTCCGACCCAGTCAACAATAAAGTAACCTTAACGGGGACGGGAATCTTTAGTGGCTCGACGAGCGTAAACATTTTGAGTACAAGTGGTACCAAAAATCGCAGCCCGCTGACTTTTACAATCGCTGGCCCCGCTGCCACGGCCGACATCAACTGGGGCGGTCTCAACAACCTCGACATGGGAATGGAAGACCCAAGCTATCCGCAATTTAACTGCAGTAGTGCCAGCGCAACGGGAGCATGCAGACCGACCGTCACGCAAAAATTGGTGGCCACGATCAGTGGCCCGGACACACTGAAAGTACTGTCCGGGCCGCTCGATGTATTTGGCGCATCATGCAGCCTAACGTTCAGCGCAGAGGAACTCAAACAGGTCAAATTTCTAAAGTTCGCGGTTAGTGTTTTTAAAGTTCTTCTCCCCCACATCCGCAAACCAGATTTACGCGAATACATAGTCGACTTAATAAGCTATTTGGAAAGGATTATTCTTACGACACAGACCCCCCCTTCAGATCCAAACTGTCCGGGAGCGAATGTTGTCACTTTTCATGCAGCGGTGGAGCAGGCCGCCGATGGGTTGGTTATCATATCGGACAACTCTTCCCCAGGAGTTCCCGCACCCCTTCATTATTACGCGGTGATCGACGCGCCCGGCTTGAATTGGGGTTCGGCAAGAGAGGCGGCCCAAGGTCTGAGCACAGGGGGGAATAGCTGCGACTTGGCCACCATCACGTCGGCGGCTGAACAGGCGATTGTCAATGGCCTGTTACCGGACCCAAGTGAGTTCCCAGCCGAACCTGCTCAGCAGTACTGGATTGGCGGACTCCAGACAAGTGAATCGTCAGAGCCTGGTGGTGGTTGGCAGTGGATCAACGGCGAAGGCATGTTCTGGAATAATGGTCCAGTTAATGACATGTTTGCGAACTGGGGGAATACCATTCCTCCGGGATTACAGCCAGACAACGCTTGCAGCGACTCCGGCTGCCAGAATCACTTGTCCTTGGATCACCGCTACGGGTGGGGCTGGGACGACAATGATCAGTTCCTTAACGGAGTAATTCGTGGCTATGTGACTGAAGGTACTGCAGGTCTTTGCGTGCCGCCGGTGATTGATTAGAGGGCTCCGGTTCCATCGTAGGGCCGTGGCACAGTCGCAACGAGAGTCGGCATGCAAGGCGCGGGCTCTATCGGATACGAACACGCTTCGGTTTTTTCACAGCGAAGTGGGGAGCAGCGATCGCTGCTCCCTTTGCCACGAACGGGAGGAGAATATGGATGCACGCAAGACGCCGTTGCAAATTCCTACGTCCAGGAAGCAGGCTGTTCTGTGGGCGTGCCTCCTCATCATGGAACTGATTTCGTTGTCACCATCAGTCGGTGACGCACAGGTGACCACGAACATTACCTCCTCCGGTCTAAATACCCAGGTTAATCACGCTGGCAATTCGTTCAATATCACTGGGGGCACCAGACCAGACAACGGCCCCAACCTCTTCCACAGTTTTGGCAACTTCAGTGTGGGCGGAGGGGATATCGGCAACTTTTCCAACAATACGGGTCTTCCAACGTCGAACATCCTCGGTCGTGTCACGGGCGGCACCATCTCAAACATCGATGGCACGATTCAAACCACCGGGTTCGGCAGCGCCAATTTATTTTTGATGAATCCATCGGGCATCGTCTTGGGCCCGGGGGCGTCGCTCAACGTCGGTGGATCGGTCAGTTTTACGACAGCGCAGTACATACGATTACTCGACGGTCTTTTTAATGGCGCATATTTTTATGCCAACCCCACCAATGACGGCTTGGCGAACAGCATCCTGACCATCAACTCGTCCGCCTTTGAATTTCTCTCCGCCTCCCCTGCTGGATATGGATTTCTCACGGCGCCCGATCCGAATGCCACGATCACAGTCCAGGGCAGTGCACTCTCCGTTCCCTCAGGGCAAACGATCTCATTAGTCGGCGGAAAGGTTGTGATCGAAGGCGGGGCCAACCTGACTGTGCCAGGCGGCAACATCAAGCTGGCGACGGCCGCGTCGCCAGGCGAATTCGATGCCACGACGCTCGGTTCGCTTCCCAATACGGATGGGACTTCGTTTACCTCATACGGTTCGGTGGCCCTTGCGTCGGGGTCCAGTATCGACGTGCATGGGGCAAGCACGGTTTTCATCAAAGGCGGGCAACTTGTACTCTCCATCAACGATGCCACGCTCTCCACGTCAGAAAATCCAGCCCCCGGGAATACGATAGAACTCCGTGGCGGCAGTTCCCTCAGCACGTCGAATTCGGGATCAGATCCTGGCGCCGACTTACAGCTCATCGCCTCACATGTTCGTCTGGCGGATGGATCGTTTCTGATCACGGAAACGTCCGGGCCGGGCCGCGGGGGGAACATTCATCTGACAGCCGATAATCTGACGCTCGAGAACTCGTCGGTTATTGCGACGAGGAATGCTGAACTTGGCCAGGTGGGAGGGGATCTCTTCTTGAATGTGAAGACGTTGCAACTCCTGGGTGGTGACTCCGGCGGATCGCGAATCGCCAGCATCAATAACACGGGAACCGATTTGGACGGTGATGGACTCGTGGATGTCACCGGAGTGGGCGGGAATGTGACCATTCAGGGAACAACCCAAGGAGCGAACAGCGCGGCCGACTCCGTGGTGCTTTCAGGGGGCAGTCGCATCACCAGCGACGCGTCGTCAACAGGTGGGAACGGTGGAGGGATTTCCATCAGAGCCGCCTCCCTGGACTTGAATGGGGCTTCGAGCATCAGTTCGTCCACCGGTGGGACCGGTCAGGGCGGAAACATTGTAGTGAGCGTCCGGCAACTACGCGTGGTCGATGGTGCAACTATTTCGAGTATCACCAGCAGTGAAGATCTGATCCCTGCAGCTGGTGGAATGGTGACGGTGCAAGGACTGGCCGGACCGGGAAGCCTGGCCGGTTCTGTGCAGCTCTCCGGCCCCGATACACGTATCATTACGGATTCCTCCGCTGGCGTGCCAGGCGATATCACCGTGAATGCCGGCACGGTGACCATCACGAATGGAGCCGCGATCGCGGCAGGCAGTTCCTCATCAGCGGGGCCGGCGGGAAAGGTGACCGTCACAGCCGACTCCGTCGTGATTTCTGCGGAGGGGCAGATATTCAGTCGATCTTTCGCCGAGAATTCCGCGCAGGTGACCATCACAACTGATGAGTTGACCATGGACAAGGGTTCCATCGATACCGGCACGTCCAGCGAAAGCGGTGGGAGAGGGGGAGACGTGGTGATACAGGGCGGGAAGGTGAATCTGACGAACAGCGCTGGAATTCGTAGCCAAAGTGGAAGCGAGGAGGCGCGCTTCAGTACGGGACGGGCAGGCGACATTACAATCACGGCCGAGAGTCTGACGCTGGCAAACCGTTCTGAAATCTCGAGCAGCAGCAAGGGGACCGAGGTTGGTGCCGCCGGCGATGCGGGTAACATTACCATTCAGAGTGGCTCGAAGGTGGTCTTGAACAATAGCTCAATCACGACCGAAGCGATTGCAGCCAGCGGCGGTCAAGTCACCATCAACGCGCCGGATATGATCCGGTTGATCGACAGCCACGTGAGTACCTCCGTCGCCGGTGCTGAAGGAGACAGTAACGGCGGCAATATCTCGATCGATCCTGATTTCGTGGTCCTGAAAGGCAGCCAGATTTTGGCCCAAGCGTTTGCGGGCGACGGAGGCGCGATCAACGTGACAGCCGGCCTCTTTCTTGCCGATCCGGCCAGCCTCGTGGATGCCTCGTCCACGCTTGGAGTCAGCGGCACGGTGCAGATCAACGCCCCGATCAACAACCTCTCCAGCGTGGTCGCGCGGCTCCCGGAATCATTACTGGCGGTTCAAGCCCTATTGCGCGCCGCCTGCGCGGCCAGGCTGGCGCAGGGAGAGACCAGCAGCTTCGTCGAGCGAGGGCGTGACGGCATCCCTGCCGGACCCGACGGCTTGCTTGCCGGTCCGTATTTGCCCATCACTTCCGCCACCGTTCGGCAACGACAGGCCAAGGGCTCGACCGGCCTCTCGGGGATCCAGTTGCGCCGAATGCCGGAGCACAAGCAACCCTCGTCGATCATCCGTTTCTCGGACCACGGTGCCTGTGCTTCATGAGGACGCTCCATCGAGCGGTGCAGCAAGGCTCCGCGCGTGCGACTCATAGGCGGTTGTCTTGGGGCATGGGGATCGTCATGGTGGCTTGCTTCGCGGCTCAATCCGTGTCCGCGCAAGTGTTCCTGCCTCCGATTTCCGATCCGGGGGGGCGATCCCGGGATATCCCCTCGCTGAAAGACGAGCCGGTCGCCCCGAAGCCTCTTCCGATCGAGCCGGCCGTGCCCGTACCCCTCACCGAAGGGCAAGAGGCTCTTCCCCCCGTCAAAGTCTTCGTGCGGGAATTCCAATTCGACGGCCATACGGTCGTCACGTCGCAAGAATTGCACACCATCGCCGCGCCGTACTTAAACCGCGAGGTCACGACCGAGGACCTGGAAAGCCTACGGACCGCGGTGACGCTGCTCTACGTCCAGCGGGGCTACGTCACGTCCGGCGCAGTCATTCCCGATCAAGCGGTGACGAACGGCATCATCCGAATCCACATCATCGAAGGCCGGTTGGCGGAGATCAGCGTTGAAGGCGCCCGGTGGTTGTGGCCTGGTTATTACCGGCGCCGGATCGCCCTCGGCGCTGGACCGCCGATCAATATTTACACGCTGCAAGAGCGGTTGCAGCTCCTCCAGCAAGATCCACATGTCCAACGCCTCAATGCCGAGCTTCGCCGGGGCGTGAAGCCGGGGCAGAGCGAGTTGCATGTGAAAGTCTCGGAGCCTCGACCGTTCAGAGCCTGGCTGGATTTCAACAACCACCAATCGCCGGCTGTGCGCGCTGAACGCGGCCTGGCGACGATCGTTCACGAAAGCTTAACGGGCAACGGAGACCGTTTCCAATTTACCTACGGACAATCGCTTCCCATCAACGGCACGACCGGCGTGTTGCCGCTGATCAACGTCTCGTATATGCTGCCGATCACTCCCTACGATACTACCCTGGCCGTCTCCTACCGCCGTTCCGACTTCGAGGTGGTCACCGAACCCTTTCGAACGCTGGACATCGAAGGACATACCGAGATCTTCAGTGTCACGCTGCAACAGCCTGTGTATCGCACGCTTAGTCATTTGGTGAATGTCGGCGTGCAAGGCGAATATCTGTACAACAAGAATTTACTATTGGGCCAGCCCTTCGACTTCTTCGCCGGATATCAGAACGGCGTCGCGAACGTGGCCGCCTTGCGGTTTCTTCAAGATTGGACCTATCGGACACAGGATTTCCTGTTCGGTGCGCGTTCCCGTTTTTCCGTCGGGTTGGACGTGCTGGATGCGACGACCAATTCCGGCCCGGTGGCCGATGGCCGGTATTTCTCTTGGGTTGGGCAACTTCAAGGATTGCGCCGATTTGAGCAGTATGCAGGCACTCAGTTGCTGGGTCGAATCGACTTGCAGCTGACGAACGATCGCTTGTTTCCTCTCGAACAGGTGCCTGTCGGCGGGCGATATAGCGTGCGCGGCTACCGAGAGATCACCCTGCTGCGGGACAACGCGTTTCTCCTCTCGATTGAGCCGCGTTTTCCCGTTTCCCGGTGGCTGTTCGGAGCGAGGGAGGATTTGATCCAAGTGGCCCCGTTTTTCGACTATGCGAGAGCCTGGGCCGCCAAGAGCTCGACAGAATCTCCAAAGAGCCTCATGAGCGTGGGGGTGGGCCTGCGGACCGCCTTCCTCCCCAAGAATCAAGGCTACTTTGAAATCTATTGGGGCTATCGGTTGCGAGGTTCGGGAGCCAATGATCCGCCGTATAGCACGACCGGCAACTTGCAAGACCATGGGATCCATCTGCAGCTGGTCCTGCAGCCCTTTTGAATGTGAGGAGACGATGGCCATGAATAAGCACCAATCACTTCCGCACAGCTCCACCGTCGCGTCCTCGTGCCCCCTTGTCCATCCCGGAAGACATGCCGCGGTCATAAAAATCGGTGTCACCCTTGCGGCATGGTGTTTCTCGTTGCTGATCTCTTCTTCGGCGCCGGCTCATCAGGCGGACACCGAGCCCGCTTTTCCCCATGGGTCCCTGCTGCACGAAGGGTACGACGCCTTCACACGCGGCGCCTTCGAGCAGGCGGCCGAGATCTGGCAACAAGCGGTCCGGTCCTATCACGAGACCGGGCGCGTTGTGGAAGAAAGCGATGCCCGTATGGCGCTCGCGCGAGCCTATTTGTCGCTGGGTTTCCATAACCGTGCCGCCCAGACTCTTGATGTGGCCGTCGTGCTTACGCAGGGGCGTGACCATTCCCGCCAGGCGACGGCGATGGAACTGCTTGGTCAGGCCTATCTGGCCGGAGGACGTTCCGATGCCGCGTTGGAAACGCTTCAGCATGCCAAACAGCTGGCGAGTGATGCGGACGATCAGATTCGTGTCGCCTCGATCGTCCATTCGATCGGTACCGTCCAGAGCGCGCTCCAGCAGGACCAAGAGGCGCTGGCTTCTTACTCGGAAGCGCGGCTCCTCGCGATCTCGGCGCATGCCGAGACACTGGCGGCGACGGCGACGATCAACGGCGGCAAAACGGCGGCCCGGATGGGGGAGTGGGCATCGGCGCGGAAACTGTTCGATGAGGCGCTGACACTGGCGCATCGCCTGCCTGATTCGCACGACAAAGTCTACAATCTGATTGCCATCGGCCTGGGCTTCGAAAGCCTCCACGCCACATCCCCGGATACAGGCGGCTCGCATCTGCAATCCGCCGCGACCCTCGAAAAAGCCGGCGAGGTCGCCAAGGCTCTCGGTGACGGGCGCGCCGCCTCGTATGCCTTCGGGCATCGGGGCCATCTGTATGAGCTGGACCGGCGCCATGATGAAGCACTGCTGCTGACGCGACTTGCCATCGGCTATGCCCAGCAGGTGCATGCTCCGGAATCCCTGTACCAGTGGGAATGGCAATTGGGTCGTGTCCTGAAGGCTCAGGACCGGATCGATCAAGCGATCGTGTCCTATCAACGCGCCGCCGACCTCGTGCAAACATTGCGTCCGGAGATGGCAACCGGCACTGCGCCGGCGGCCGCGTCATTCAGGGACGCCGGCGGTCGGCTGTATTTCGAGCTGGCGGACCTGCTGCTCCGACGCTCAAGTTCGGCCGCGACAGGGGCGGAAGCCCAGCCCTATCTGATCAAGGCGCGCGAGGCCATCGAGTTGTTCAAAACGGCCGAGCTGCGCGACTACTTTGCCGACGAGTGCGTCGATGCATTCCAAACCCGCCAGACGAGGCTGGAGGATGTCTCGCGCCAGGCGGCGATCGTCTATCCCATCATCTTGCCGGATCGAACGGAGCTGCTGGTCAGCCTGCCGGACGGGATGCACCGTGTCACCGTGGCCGTCGCCCAAGAGGAACTCAAGCAGGAAGCCCTGGCCTTCCGGAGATTGCTGCAAAAGGAAACGACCCGCGAATATCTTCGCAAAGGCCAGCGTCTCTACGATCTCTTACTGCGTCCCCTCGAACCGGAGTTCGCGAAGTTCGACATCGACACGCTGGTGATCGTGCCGGACGGTCCGCTCCGCATGATTCCATTCTCGGCCCTGCACGATGGCAAGCAGTTCCTCGTCACCAAATATGCGCTGGCGACGACTCCCGGACTGAATCTTACCGATCCCAAGCCGCTCGGTCGCGAACGGATCCAACTACTCTCCGCCGGACTTACGGAAGGCGTTCAAGGGTTCCCGCCGCTCCCGAACGCGGCGGGAGAGTTGGAAGCGATCGGCGGGCTTTACAAAACGCATCGACTCTTGAACCAAGACTTTCGTGTCCCTCAGCTCGAACGAGAGATGAAGGAGAATCCGTTCACGATCGTGCATATTGCGTCCCACGGAAAATTCGAGCGCGACGCGAAGAAGAGCTTTTTGCTGACGTTCGACGAAAAACTCACGATGGACCGACTGAGCCAGGTCGTGGGATTTTTTAGGTTTCGAGACCAACCGCTCGAGCTGCTCAGTCTGAGCGCCTGCCAGACCGCTGCCGGCGACGACCGAGCGGCGCTCGGTTTGGCGGGAATCGCGATCAAAGCGGGCGCCCGGAGCGCACTCGCCACGCTCTGGTTCGTGAGCGACGAAGCCTCATCGACGTTAGTCGTCGAGTTTTACCGCCAATTGAAGAATCCCGCCCTGTCCAAGGCGCAGGCCCTTCGCCAAGCCCAGCTGAAATTGATGGAGAATCCAGATTTCCAACATCCGATTTATTGGGCCCCGTTTCTTCTGCTGAACAACTGGCTGTAAATGGGATACAGTACGGGCGCCTAATTACTTTTGATGAACAGGCTTGCCGGATTCGTACTCGTGTATCGCCTCCATGCGTAGCGTCCTGAAATCCCTGTATCTATCGCCGGCCATGAGCCTGGTGACCGGCCTTCTTTGCGGACTGGTCGTCCTCGGAATGCGGAGTACCGGCCTACTTCAACAGTTTGAACTGAATATCTATGATTCGCTGCTCCGTTCGCGACCGGCAACAACGGTCGGCGATTCGCACATCACGTACATTACGATCTCCGAGGAGGACATTCGTCGACAGGGACGGTGGCCGATCACGGATGAGACCCTTGCGCAGGCCCTCCGGCTCCTTGTCGAATACCAGCCGCGGGCCATCGGCGTGGACCTGTATCGCGACATCGAAGTTCCGCCGGGACATGACCAACTTACCGCGCTGCTTCCCAAACATTCCCACGTCATCATGATTTCGCAGCTGGGCGGCGGTACCGTTTCCCGCATCCCTCCCCCGCCGGTGCTACAAGGCAGCACGCAAGTCGGATTCAACGACATCCTCGTCGATCCGGACGGAATCATCCGCCGAGCCTTGCTCTTTCAAGACGACGGCGATGATGTCGCGTATGCCTTTCCTCTGAGGCTTGCCATGCTGTATCTGGCACAGGACGGCATTGTCCCTGAACCGGACCCGGCGGTGCCGGAATGGATTCGCTTGGGGCGAACGACGCTACAGCCGTTCACGTCTTCAGACGGGGGCTACGTGAATGCAGACGATGCCGGCTACCAGATCCTATTGGATTTTGGTGCGGCACGCCAGACGCTCGACACGTTTTCGCTGACCGACCTGCTTGTCGGCCGGATTGGCGCCCGTCATCTCACCGACCGCATCGTTATGATCGGCGTGACGGCCGAAAGCGTGCCGGATGTGTTCCATATCCCGGTCCCCTATGGCGTACATGGCGCCGACCAATTCGCGGGAGTCTTCATGCACGGCATCATCACCGAGCAGTTACTCGCCGCTGCGCTCGACGGCCGTCGGCCCATCCAAGCGATGACCGAATCCGCCGAGATCGCCTGGATCCTGGCATGGGGGCTACTCGGTGGAGCATTCGGAATCTTGGTACGATCCATGTGGCGATATTCCCTTATTGCCGTCGGCGGGCTTGTCACGATCACCCTGTCGGTCTACACAGTCTTCGCCTTCGGGTGGTGGGCACCGGGAATTCCTGCGGGTGTCAGCTGGCTTCTGTCGATCGTCATGGTCGTGGCCTCCACTCTGGCCAGGGAACGGAAGGACCGCACCATATTGATGCAACTGTTTTCACGACACGTCTCCCGTGAGGTCGCCGATAAGATATGGCAGGAAAGAGACCAATTGTTCGAAGGCGGACGCCCGCGGCCGCAGGAACTCGTCGCCACTGTGCTGTTCATGGACTTCAAAGGGTATACGGCCGCTTCGGAAACGATGTCCCCCCCCGCCTTGATGAACTGGATCAATTCCTACTTGGATACCATGACAAAGGTCATCATGGGCCATGGAGGAGTGATCGACGACTATGGAGGCGATTCAATTAAGGCGGACTTCGGCGTCCCGCTGAAGCGAGAATCCGATGAAGATGTGTCCAGGGATGCGATCAACGCCGTCATGTGCGCGCTGGCGATGGAGGGCGAGATGCTCAGGCTGAACGAGAAACATGCGCGGACCGGCCTTCCGACGGTGGGCATGCGAATCGGAATCCATACAGGGCCGGTGCTGGCGGGATGTGTAGGGAGCATCCAGCGTATGAAGTACACCACCATCGGTGACACGGTCAATGCCGCAGCGCACCTGGAAAACTTCGGTAGAGAGGCTGTGGCAGAGCCAGAGGGCCGTCGGCCCTGTCGGATTTTGATCAGCGAGACTACGGCTCAACTGCTCGATGACCGCTTTCTATTGGACAGCATCGGAGAAGTACGTCTCAAAGGAAAAAGCCACCCTTTGTTGGCATACCGTGTTGTCCGACCGGCAGATGAAAGTAACCTCAAGACCGGCGTTCACGGCGGGTAGCGCGCACACGTGCTCATTTTTCACATGACGCGCTCAGGCTTACGGTGTGCGCATGTGTTGTATACTGGTAGCCACCTCCCCAAGTCCCCCTTGTTCCAGCAACACTGCACGCTGTTGACGCAGTTCCGCATCGGCCGGGCTTGATTGCATCAGATCGGAAATGGCCATGAGCGCATCGTACCACACACCTGCTTCAGCATAACGCCTCGGCGCATCCGCCTTGTCAGCGTCATTGGGCAGAGGCCGTTCCAGTTTGTCACGATTGACTCGTTCGATCGCTCCCTTCGCGACAACATTGGCGGACGGCTCCTCGGGATCCATCACCAATGCCACCGACCATTGATACCGCTCTCCTGGTGATAATTTCACCTTGTAGTCGGCAAGCCTGATCTGCTGAACACCGGCTCTGGCCGGGATTGGAAGTTTTGTTTCTATGATAGGAGCCTCGGCGTTCTCGGCGATCAGCGTGAACTCATAGGACAGGTTGTGGTTCGTCGGGGTGAACCAAAATAATACCGGCTGCTCATGAAGCGTGAATCCCACGTGGTCCGGAGCCAACAGGCTTATCATCGGGAGGCTCTTGTTCGTACCGCGCGTCCCCCCTCCTCTTCTGAGTCCAGGCGCCGGAGCCCCCTTTCTTGGAGGAACATAGACCAGCGGTCTTATCACCGACTCGGGCTTGGGTTGGGAGGCAACAGGTTGAGCCGCTTTTTCTTGCGCCTCCGTCAGGGAAACCCATGGTGGCGGTAATGCGAGACCTGCGACGATACTGATGATCGTGAAGAGTCTCATATGATCGCTCCTTTGTTTGGCTCCTTAAATTCAGGAGATATTTTGCGCCCGTCAGACCGAATACGGTCGCTGAACGCAGGTATTTTTTTGAGTCGACGCTGATCCGTACATGAACGATTCAATGGACATCTACGCAAAACCCCATTTCTCACCTTAAGAAGCGCTACTAGAACATAAGGTTTAGACGGTCAATATACGCTTATATTCTGAGAGAATCCACCAAGCCCAGTGGGATAAGGAGAAGCTGTGAATCTCACTTCAAATCGATCGATAGCCACGCCCATAAGTCTGGTCAGGATTGCTTGGCCAACGGGGTGGGGCTTCCCTCGTCTGCCTATCCTCTGAAACCCGACGGGCAAAACTCATTCCTGTGTCGTCCCTACTGATGGACGTAAGGCTTTGCAAGGGTCGCTTCAGTTATCAATCCCTTAGCGTGACTGGTTCAAAAATTGACGCGGTGGTTTAAAGCATCAGGAACGGAGGTGAATCCGAAGAGATACGACAATATGCATCTAATTCGATTCACCTGGTTGGCAAGCACTACCGTCGAGATGTGCCAAAGAAAACCGTCGGATGAATCAATCTCCTATTGCGAGCGGCGAGGCCGTCAATGATAATGGTCCGACGAGGAGCACGAGGATGAAACCTCGATCGTTTGTAGGACGATTGGAATTCTGGCTGATATCCCTTGGGATGTCGGTATTTGCTTACCTGCTCGAACGTATGATCCTCCGTTCGGTCAAGAGCGGTGGAGCAAAACCATGATCGTGGAGGATGGTTCGGAGAACGGCTCGAGGTTAGCGCCCACGCATCAGATCGAGAACCAATCCAACGATCAGCAGCCCGGCGACGATCCCGAACGACACTGGGACCCAATCCGCAGCCGTTGCTGAGGTGACCGTGAGTCCGCTGGCGAGAATACTGGCGGCAGCGGTCAGCCCCACGGCGAGACGCCGACCGGCACGGCGAACGGTATCCTCCAGTGAATTCGCCTTAAAGTTGACGACCAGCTTCTGGCCGGGGCGGGCGCCGATGAGGTGTTCAATCGCTTCGATGACCCGCTCGGCGCGTACTTTCAACTTCTGCGACTGATACACCAGCGCCTTGAGATCCAGGGCGGCGCCCATACGTTTCATCATCAATCGCATCAAGAATTTTCCCGCCACACCGTACGGATCGAGCTGAGGATTAAGCTGCGCGGTCGCGAGTTGGACCTGCGCGAGCGCCTTGGCTGCAAGGGTCAATGACGCCGGCAGTGGAACTCCATGTCGAACCCCGATCGCACTCATTTCCTGGAGCAGCGGTCCGATTTGCATGTCGGCCAGAACCGCTTTACGGTATTTTGAGATCATTTCGCCGATGTCATTCTGAAACTGAGGCACGTCCAGATCGCTACGATCAAGAGAGCCGGCCATCATCAGGATGATGTCGCTCAGGAACACCGTATCTTCTTTCCACAACGCCATCAGCAGCAACAAGAGATGCTCGCGCACATTGGCATCCACCGCCCCGACCATTCCGAAATCCAAGAGGTAGATCCGGTCCTTCCACCACATGAGATTGCCGGGGTGAGGATCGGCATGGAAGAAACCCTCGACGATGATTTGCTTGTAGAAACTTTCCAAGAGTTGACGCGCGGCCTCGACGCGTTCTGGCCCGTCCGGTGCCTGTGCGATCGGACTACCCTGAATCTCTTCCATCACCAATAATCGTCCGGTCGACAGATCCCGATGCACGGAAGGGACCGCTAATCGATCGTAGTCCGCGAGCACCATCTGCATCCGGCCGATGTTCTCGATTTCCTGACGGAAGTCGAGTTCACGCTGAAGCGACGTGGAGAGGTGTTTGAACACGGCCTCCATATCCACCACTTGATTCAGCGCGGGACGCTTGCCGACTTTCTGTGCGAAAACCTTCAGGAGAGCCAGATCCTGTTCAATTTCGGCTCGTGCCGTAGGCCGCTGAACCTTGACGACCACCCGATCACCGGTCTCGAGTGTCGCCCGATGCACTTGAGCGATGGTTCCCGCCGCGAGCGGCTTGGGATCGATCGATTCGAACACATCTTCCCACGGCACCCGTAATTCTTGCTCAGCCACGCGCACGACTTCACTCTCGGGCATCGGGGGGACGTGACTCTGCAACATCGCAAGTTCTTCGATGTATTCCGCAGGAAGAAGATCCGGACGCGTCGACAACACCTGCCCCAATTTCGAAAAGGTAGGACCCAGTTCTTCCAGTGCGGCTCGGAGACGCTTGGCTTGCTGACGACGTGTCGCGAGATCCGATTGATCGGGTTGGCTCAAGAATTCTTGTATGCCGTGCTTCGCCATCACGGTGGCGATTTTGACTGCTCGGGCCCCCATGTGAGGTTCAGAAACGGGAGGGTCGGTGTGGGAGGAACTAAGTGGGGCGGCGTCCGCAAGTGGCGCATCGGCTAACAGCTGAGTATTCACGATGATCACGGTGCAACGGGAATTATGACTGATGCGGTTCGGAACGTTCCCGAGCAAAAACTCCTTTCTCCCCGCCATGCCCGAATTCCCCACCACTAAGACATCGATGGCTTCTTGCTCGGCGGCGCGAACGATGGCCAACGCCGGGTCCTCATCCATGACGACGGACGCATGTCCGCGCTCCCCGACAAGCTGACTGACATAATCCGTCAGTTCATGCTTTGCAGCCGCCGCTCGCGTGTGTTCCGCTGTACCGAATTCCGTGGTAGATGGGTGCTGCGGCAAGATGACCTGCACCACGAACAAGTCCGCACCATAGCGGTCAGCGAATCGAGCAGCCCAGAGCACAGCCTGCTCGGCCGTTTTGGAGCGGTCGGTGCCCACCATGACACGTCGTATGGCGTTGTTCAGAGACTGATCGTTCACAATCTATCTAGACCTTTATAAAGCTCACCGGCGAGGATTGGGCGTGAAGTATGACGAGAACCTCTCTCAAAATCAATTCACGAGTTTCGGAGCGAGCGCATGTGCAGAACCGACAATCGCCCTCCCTGCGGATCTGATTTCTTTTCTTCCATCATTAGCGCTATCATAGCGCCGAGCCGGTCATGCTCATTCAAACACTTCCTGCTTATCTTTCAAGCGACAGTGATTCCCTAGATTGGGACCACACGCGGGTTCTTTTAAACGGCGTGAATAAAGGTCTCTGCGGGTAGAGTACCCATTGATGGCCACCGCCGTGACAACGACGTCACGATAGTCTCTCGAACGACTCGCAATGGCCATCACTAGGAAGGTCCCGATCCATGCACTTTGACATCGCCACAGCCATCGGTTTCCTCGGCGGTGCGTTTTATCTCGCCAGTCACTATCAGAAAGACATGGTGTCTTTGCGGGTACTGGCCTTGGCCAGCAATGTCTTGTTCCTTATCTTCGGTCTGCTGCACGCGCGTTTCGACATCATGGAGTTGATCTGGATGCCGGAAAACATTTTGAACATGATCCTGTTACCGGTGAATGCCAAACGGCTGAGTGAAATCCTTCGGCTGACGAAGCAAATCGAACTGGCCACCGTGGAATCACCCATTTCGGAATGGCTGTTGCCGCATATGCATCTCAAGAAACACAAAGCCGGGGACGTGCTGTTCAGGAAAGGGGACAAGGCCCGCGAAATTGTCTACGTGGCCGCGGGACGACTCAGGCTGCAGGAAGTCAACCACTACATCGAGCCCGGCGAGTTGATCGGGGAGATCGGACTCTTCTCAGGTGAGAAGGTACGCACCATGACCGTGGTCTGTGATACCGACTGCGAGCTCTACAAGATGACCGATGAGATGATGTACCACCTGTACTATCAGAATCCTAAGCTCGGCTTCTTTTTTATGAGACTGATCGTCGAGCGACTGCTGCGCGACGTGAGGCGAGGTGCGATTGAATCCGAAATGTAGTCGGCCAACCCCTTCAACGCCGCACATAGCGGGCTACTTCCCTAGGGACCTTCGAAGGATGAAAAGCCCACCGAGCTCTCATGTTCGACAACGGTTTTCCTTCCGGATTTCCTACGGATGACCCAGACCATTGCCGATTAGCTGATTCAACACCTTGATTTCCACTGTCATAGTCACCCATCGGAAAGCGAACGATTCCGGGTTGAGTCGAGCGTAGAGACTCGATCAGTCTGACGTGAGGTGGGACTGAGCTGCCGCTTCTCCGAAGCGGTTCAGGGAGGCTGAATTTCTTGGAGCTCAAACTGTTTCGGTAGGAGAACGGGCAAGATCACACCGATGGGATCGCCCCGCTTGATCGTCGTGGGTTTGTGCAACTGTAAAAGAAAATTGGCCGTGAAGGCTTCGTAATCGGGCAACCACGCGTAGTGATTCGGCGTGCGCTTGTACTCCTGCGTCTTGATGCCTTCCCAAACGCTGAACGTACGGTCCGGATGATGATAGAAGTGGTTGGGCAGATCCTTCATCATCAACCCGATCTGCTTGGGATAGTACAATCGGACTCCACAACAGAGCTTGGGATAGCCGCTGTTCAGGATCAAGTCGACATACATGCCGGAGAAGGTCTTGTACCCGAGCAGCCGCTCTTCCGGCGCGATCGGCGGCGATTGCCACTGAACCCCTGACGCGGTGCGGCGCAACTTCACATCCGCCGGACAGCGGATCAACCAGCCGTAGTTCCCCACGGTTCGAACCGGTCCACAGTCGTCCGGCAACACCTTGTACCCATTGGCGGCCAGCGCCCTTTGTTCGTCCAACGTCATGTTGCCCAACATCGGCCGGTGCGGATGAAAATCCAACTTCAGCCGTTCCGGCGGAAAGGCGGTGGAGTATTCCCGCTCCCAATAAATGACAACTTTCTCGGTCTCCCCGTCCGATGCCGGAGATTCTACGATTTCCTCTTCCATAGGCGGTGACAGTAATCGAAGGAGATAGGCGGACACAAGAGGCTGGAGGCACGGAGATGCAGCCTGACACTTCGAATGAACTTAGGACGCCCACTTGAGCGCCACCTCCGGCTCACATTCTTCTTGCAGAGCTCACGAAGAAAACATGAGGGATAAAAGTGATTGGAGTATCTTCTTCCGGCAGGTCTCACCGCGACACAACCTTGAAGGTATCACCGGCCATGATGAGCCCCTCGGTGCCGTCGGCAAGCTTGACCTTGAAACCGTCATGATCCTCACCGTGATAGACGCCTGCGGCTTTTGCCGTCTCGCCTGCCTTTAGGGTTGCAATGACATTCCCCGGCTGAACGTTCGTACTTGGGTCTTGAGAAGAAGATGCGTGAGTGATGGCATGCACCTCCGTGGGTTGTTCAATCACGAGGATCGTCTCGCGGTCTCCACAACCCACAGAAAGTACCGTACTCAGAATCAGGAAAATCGGGCCAGCGAGGCTATGATGAATTTGTCTTCTGGCCGTGAGCATCCACATCTTGTCTGTCATACGCTCCTCAATAAATGATCCCTCCGACGACCCAATGCCGATCATCAGGGACATCAATCAACAATCGCGTGAGATTCATGCGGGCGAGCTGAGAACCAAGTTCATCTTCTGTAAAGGCCGCGAGCAGCGAATTGTAAAAGTCTCGACGCAAAATGTCCGGCTCATTGGCTGCATACTGATCGACGATGGCCTGTGCCGCTTCCGGCGAGTCGGGCCGGAGCAGATCCATCACCAGCACGGGCGCGCCGGGCTTCACCAACTGTCTGATCTTCTGCCAAAACTGCAGGGGATTCGGCAGATGATGGATGAGACTGTTGGAAATCACCGCATCGACGATTCTCGCGCCGGCCACCTCTTCGTACCGTTCACATCGCAACGTGATGCGGTCACCCAACCCAGCTGTCTTCACAGCCTGCTCACCGAGTCGGATCATCGGGGCTGAGGCATCGACGCCGATGATATGACAAGCCGGATAGAGTTTGGCAAACCGAATGGGGATATCGGCGGGGCCACAGCCAAGATCCAGCACCAGTCCCTGTGAAAACTCCGGGAAGTATTCTTTGAAGCGATCGACGAATCCTTGATTCTCATCCGCGAAGTCGGCCTGAGCGTAGGCTTCAGCCTGTTTGGGATCATCCATCACTTCTGATTCAAGTATTCGATCCATCATCTTCGCCCTTCGTCGTTCGTGAATCGTATCTCGGGAGCAACGGTGAGACCCTTATGTCCACGCTTCACGAAATACGTTTTACGGTTCAATTATCACTTCGTCGCCCGGCCGCACCACACCGCCACGTAAGACCTTCGCATAGACACGGCTCCAGCCAGGATTGATCTTCTGCGAAATACGCGAGAAGTCCTCCTCACGAAACCAGCGCGCATTGTGACTGCAGGGTGTCGTATAGTCGGTCACTTCGAGCCGGATGTCCGGGCCAATCGTCAACCGCACACCTGGTCGTACCAGGTCCCAGTCCAAACCGGACAAGGTCAGGTTTTCACCGGATGATCCGGCGTCAATAGGATGGCCTTCGTCCTGGAGCCGTTCTATGAGTTCAAGCGAGTACAAACAGACCGCACGGTCAGGGCCTCCGTGGAACTTGAGATTCCGCTGCCGATCGCCCTCCAACCCTTGTTCGCGTACTTTGGCCTCCCACACGGGCAACTTAGGCACACCACCATCGGAGATGCTGATCTGATGGACATGGGGATACGGGGGCCTGGTGGACATGGTCATACCTCGCCGTCACAGGATTCCGGCCTGAGAAATTTCATCGCGACCCACCCTTCGTCCTCGCAGCGTTCGGAACAGACCAATCCGAGGCTAGCAAACCGGTCGATGATTTCCGTTTGTTGTTCCACCAGAATGCCGGAGATCATGATGCGTGCCGCGCGCGAGGCAGAACATGCCAAACCGTCGGCAAGCTCCAGAACGGTTTGTCGATCGAGATTGGCCAATACCACATCGGCGATCCGCCGTCTCGCCTGGGACAGCTCAGCCAGCGCACCGACGATAATGTCGATCCGGTCCTTCAACCCATTGAGTGCGACATACTCTCTCGCACAATCGACCGCGACAGGATCGATCTCGACTCCTACGGCGGATGCGGCGCCCAGTTTCACCGCGGCCATCGCGAGAATCGCGCTCCCGGTCCCGACATCCAGAATCTGTTCTTTCCCGTGGATGTCTTTCTGTAACCAGGTCAGCAACATACGTGTGGTCGCATGGTGACCGGTGCCGAACGCTTGCTTGGGATCCAATATGATCTCGATGTCACGAGGATCCAGTGTAACCGGTTCCCAACTGGGGCGAATGAGCAGGCGACCGATTCGAAGCGGCTTGACCGAACGCGCCCAGGTCTCATTCCAGTCCTGAGCAGGCACGCGTGTCACCGAAAGAGACGGCTCCCCGGTCGCTGTCGCTAAGTCTGAAAGGGCCGCACGCACCGATGCCAGCCGCTCCCCATTCCAGTGGTCTTCCGCCCAATAGATGTGCACATTGTTCCCATCGTCCCAAGCTCCCTGAACCGTCGGATCATCAAGGCGACTCAGCAGTTCTCCTGAATCGATAGGACCACGAATACACACATCCATCCAGCCATTCGGCATCGTCATTGGCCACTCGTGGTGGACGTGGTCCTCGAGTCGTGCCGGAGATGCAGCATGATTTGACGTCCCCCGCCCGTTCCCAGTAAGGTCGCCTGTATATGACCGGCTCACGCAAAACCCAAATTGAAACGATGATCCGGCGCACCGACCGCCTCATTACTCGAGGAACCAGAACCAGCGCCACCTTCACTCGATGGCGGTTGGCGATTTTTCTTATCGGCTTCGCCGGTGTCGTAACCCTCTACAAGCTTGACTGGTATCACAGCGGCAATCTGGCTCTCGGAGTCTTCCTGACGCTCTTTATCGCCGTAGCCGCGTATCATAACAGGGTGGAAACGCGGATTCACCGGCTTCGGCAATGGAAACTGATCAAGCTGGCCCATCTGGCGCGTGTCGCCATGGATTGGGCCGCCATTCCGCCAAGACCTGGCACAGCTCCGAAGGCTCATCCCTACGCGGACGACCTTGATCTCTTTGGAACTCATTCTTTGACACACCTTCTCGACACCACCGTGTCGGATCGCGGCAGAGAGCGCTTACATGGCTGGCTGCTCACTCAACCGCCGACTCCTGGCGAATGGCGGGCCCGTCAGCAGTTGGTGAAGGAACTGACCCCACGCTCCTTATTCCGGGACCGTCTGGCTCTCGAAGCCAGATTGACAGGGGACCAGGAAATCAACGGCAAGCGGCTCGCTGCCGTGCTCGAGCACCCGGTCGGCCTGCCGCGCCTCGACATCATCCTGACCATCCAAACTCTTCTCGCGCTGACCACCTTCGGTCTCGGCTCGGCTTCGCTGTTCGGCCTGCTTCCCGGCTACTGGATGTTCTCTTTTGCGGCTTACGCGTTGATCTATTTCATGACCGACCAGGGGGAGGAATTGCTGGAACATGCGGTCGGCCTGCACCATGAGACAGAACGACTTGCCGTCGTCCTCGGCTATCTCGAGCGTCACGCTCGACGACAAGGCACCGCCCTCGCCTCGACCTGTGCGGAGTTGCTGGGTGGTGCCAGCCCAACGCTGCACCTCCGTCAGGCAGCCCGAACGCTTCACGCGATCAGCATCAAGGCGCATCCCCTCGTCCATCTGGCCGTCAACGCGTTGTGCCCATGGGATCTTTGGTTCACTCGCCGGTTGTCGCATGTTCAGCAGATCATCGCGAGTCGCCTTCCTCCATGGTTGAACTGTCTGGCGGACGTCGAAGCGGCATCGGCATTGGCGACCTTCGCCTACCTCCATCCCCATTACGCATGGCCCATCCATCCCATCGCAGCCGACAACCAGGACGGCGCAGTTCCGTCCCTCCATGCCGACGGACTCGGTCATCCGTTACTGTCAGTCAAGACCCGCGTGACGAACGACGTCCATCTGAAGGGACTCGGCTCCATTTACCTGATTACCGGCTCGAACATGTCCGGCAAAAGTACATTTTTGCGGACGATCGGCATCAATCTCTGCCTGGCGCAAGCCGGCGCCCCTGTCTGCGCCCGGTCATTTGAATGGACCTGGAGCCGCCTCGTCTGCTGCATTCGCGTCGACGATTCGCTCGATGCCGGCCTCTCATTTTTCTATGCCGAGGTCAAACGCCTCAAAACGATCCTGGACGCCACGAAGGATCGCGCCTCCCCGCCGGTCCTGTTCCTGATCGATGAGATCTTTAAAGGCACCAACAACCGCGAGCGCCTCATCGGCAGCCGTGCCTACATCACCGAGCTGTCCAAAGGGAACGGGTACGGCCTCGTCAGCACCCATGATTTGGAGTTGGCGGATCTGGAATCGGCCATACCGGGCCTGATCAACGCGCACTTCCAAGAAACCGTCTCGGCCGGCGCGCTTGAATTCGACTACCGGCTCAGACCGGGCCCCTGCCCCACGACGAATGCGCTGCGCATCATGGAGCTGGAAGGTCTGCCTATTTCCCCCACTCCCAAAATCAGGCACAATACCGCTCACGGATGACCACCTCTGCCGGTCCTGAAACTCAACCTGCATCCCACCCGCTACGCGGCCTCCTGATCGCGCAATTCTGCGGCGCATTCAACGACAATGCGTGGAAATTGATGGTGGCCCTGCTGGCCATCCGTCAGGCCACCGCGGGGATGGCGCCGGGTCCTGAACTGGAGACCGTGGCCCAGACGCAAACGGCCATGGCTTTCGTAGTCTTCACACTGCCCTTGGTCCTCCTCTCACTCGTCGGGGGTACCTTGGCCGATCGCGTGAGCAAGCGGACGGTCATCATCTCGATCAAAGTCGTCGAGGTCGTCCTCATGACCGCCGGCACCGTCGCCCTCTGGCTGAACCCCGCCGGAGGCGTTCTGCCCTTGGTTGTCCTCTGCGGCATGGGAGTCCATAGCGCACTCTTCAGCCCCTCAAAATATGGCATCCTGCCCGAGCTGGTCCCACATGAACGGCTCGCCTCCGGCAACGGCCTGTTGGAAATGTGGACGTTCGCGGCAATCCTGACAGGAACTGCCGCCGGAGGCTTTCTCTTACAGGCGGTCGGAGAGCAGCCTTGGCTCGCTCCGCTCGTCTTGACCGCTCTCTCGGTCATAGGCCTCATCTCCGCCTTTGGCATTCCACCGGTATCGCCCGCCCGCATGGCCGGCGGCGTCGACGCCACGATCCAAGGTGCCTGGGCCGCGATCCAATCGGAACGGATGCTGCGCATGGCTATCCCCATGGAAATCCTGTTCTGGACGGTCGCAAGCCTGTTCGGACAAAACGTGCTCGTCTATGCAAAGGCCGTCTTGCATCTGTCCGATGGGATGTCTGGCCTTCCGCTCACCATCCTGTCGGTGGGCATCGGCATCGGTGCGATGCTGGTCGGACGGATTTCGAAAAACCGAGTGGAATACGGACTGATTCCCCTGGGCGCCATCGGCGTCTTTGTGATCTTGCTTTTGCTCGGCCTGCTGACGCCTCCGCTCTCCGGAACGTTTCTCATGATGGTCGTTCTGGGAATTTCCAGTTCGTTCATCTTTGTTCCCTTGAACGCCATTCTCCAATGGAAGTCCCCGTCCGACCGGCGCGGCGCCGTCATTTCGTTTTCCAACACCTGTGTGTTCACCGGCATTCTGTCGGGATCGCTCGCCGGTGGGTCCCTGGCCAATGTCGGCATCTCGACAACCGGTATCTTCCTGGCCGCAGCCGCCATGACCTTGGCCGGCGTCGGATGGGCACTCTGGTCCTTGCCCGACACGTTCCTTCGTTTTGTCCTGGTCCTCCTCACCAATACGATGTATCGTCTGCGCATCGTCGGCGAAGCTCATGTGCCGCAATCCGGCGGCGCGCTCCTCGTTCCCAATCACGTCTCCTTTATCGACGGCTTTCTGCTGATCGCCAGCGTCGACCGTCCCGTGCGTTTCGTCGTCGATTCGCAATATGCCGAGCAACCGATCTTCAAACCGTTCATGAACGCGCTCGGCGCCATTCCCATTACCTCTCATGGAGGCTTGCGGGTTATTCTGCGGGCACTCCGCGATGCCGGCGCCGCCGTCGATAAGGGAGAACTCGTCTGCATATTCCCTGAAGGCCAGATCACGCGTACCGGCACGCTGTTGCCCTTTCGGCGCGGTTTCGAACGGATCGTGAAGGGACGAACCGTACCCATCATTCCGGTTCACCTGGATCGGGTCTGGGGCAGCATTTTCAGCTTCAATCACGGTCGCTTCCTCTGGAAAATGCCGGAACGTCTTCCCTATCCCGTGACAGTCTCGTTCGGCGCACCTCTGCCGCCGAGCACGACGGCTCATGAACTGCGCGGAAAGATTCGCGAGCTTGGCGAAGCGGCCTGGCAACTCAGAAAACCCGGTCGCCGGCCGCTCCATCGCCAATTTATTTCCTCAATGCGTCGCGCTCCTTTCCTACTCGCCATGGCCGACCAGACCCGCCCGCGCGTCTCGTCGCTACAAGCCCTGATCGGGTCGATCGTCCTGGCGAGAACCCTGCGGCCTCATTGGCAAGGCCAAGATCGAGTGGGCGTTCTGCTTCCTCCGACCGTCGCCGCCGCCTTGGTCAATGTCGCCGCCCCACTCTGCGGCAAAACCATCGTGAACTTGAATTACACGGTCGGGAAATCCGGCTTAGAGGCCGCAGTACACCTCGCCGGTCTCCGCACGGTCGTGACCAGCCATACCTTCGTCGAAAAAGCCAAACTGGAACTGCCGAGCGGACCATCGGTGATCTGGCTTGAGGACGCGGCCAAGACCGTCGGCCTCGGCGACAAGATAATAGCCGCCCTACTGGCTTTGTTCGCTCCCTCCCGACTCATCGAACGAGCCTGCGGACAGACGACTCCTCTTACGCCCGACAGTCTGGCGACCATCATCTTCAGCAGCGGCAGCACCGGAGAACCCAAGGGAGTCATGCTTTCGCACTTCAGCATCGACATGAACAGTCAAGGCGCCACGCAGGTGCTCCATCTTTACCAGGATGAACGGGTCCTCGGCATCCTGCCGTTCTTCCACTCATTCGGCTACATGGTGTTCTGGTTCGTCATGTTCAACAACGCGACGATGATCTTTCATCCGTCGCCGCTGGATGTGGCCGCCATCGGCGAACTCATCCGAACATATCGCATCACGTTCCTCGTGACGACGCCGACATTCCTGCAACTCTACACTCGCCGCTGTACGCCTGAGCAATTCAGCTCGATACGGGTCATTCTCACCGGCGCGGAAAAACTGCCGGCACGCCTCGCCCAGGCGATTGAGGACAAGTTCGGCGTGGGACCGATCGAAGGCTATGGCGTCACGGAATGCGCCCCGGTCATTGCCGTCAATTGCCCTGATTTTCGCGCAGCCGGTTATTATCAACCGGCCTCGCGCCGGGGGACCGTCGGTCAACCCCTTCCCGGCGTGTCGGTGCAGATTGTCGATCCGGATAGCTTCGCACCGCTCCCAGCCGGCATGCCCGGAATGTTGCTCGTGAGGGGGCCGAATGTGATGAATGGTTATCTCGGACGCGAAGATCTCACCGCGCAGGTCATGCGGAACGGCTGGTACATTACCGGAGACATCGCCTCACTGGATGAAGACGGGTTCTTGACCATTACCGACCGGCTGTCGCGTTTTTCAAAGATCGGCGGCGAGATGGTTCCCCACGGCAAGGTCGAAGAGGCGCTGCAGCAAGCAGCCGGAGCCGATACCCAGGTCTTTGCGGTGACCGGTCTTCCGGACGAGAAAAAGGGAGAGCGCCTCGCAGTTCTCCATACGTTGGAGGAATCCCACATTTCCGAGATCCTGGAAAAGGTCTCGGCGAGCGGCCTGCCCAATCTCTTCATTCCGGGAAGGCACCAGTTCGTCAAGGTCGAGGCATTACCGGTCCTTGGAACCGGCAAGCTCGACTTGCGGGCTGTGAAGCGGATGGCGATGGAACGGCTCTCCTCTCACGATGAGGTGCAGGGCTAAGGCACGCTCCGTATGGCGGCTGACCATGCAGCCAATCAAATCGCTCATCGACTGCCATGTCCACCTCGCGGCCCTGCCCGACAGGGACAATGGCTGTTTCATTTCGCCGAAACTCCTTCGGAGCCCGCTCTTTCGCTTCCTCTTATGGAAACACGACCTCTCACCATCCCATCCGGGCGAGGCCAATCAGAAGTACCTCGAACATCTTCTGCTGGAGCTCCGTGCCTCACGGCATGTTTCAAAAGCCGTGCTTCTCGGCATGGATGGATTCTACGACCAGACCGGTCTGCTCAATCGCCAGCATACGGATTTTCTCGTCAGCAATGACTACGTCTTCAAGACAGTACGAGCCTATCCCGATGTCTTTTTAGCAGGCCCCTCGATCAATCCGCAGCGCGAAGATGCGATCGACGAAGTCCATCGCTGCGCTGATGCAGGCGCAGTCCTCATTAAAGTCTTGCCGAATGCCCAGCACTTCAACCCGGCTGATCCGAAGTACATTCCGTTTTATCGCGCACTCGCCCAGCGGAAATTGCCTTTTCTGAGCCATGTCGGCTACGAATTCAGCCTGGTCGGTAAGGATCAATCTCTCGGAGATCCTGACAGGCTTCGCCTGCCGCTCGACGAGGGAGTGACCGTGATCGCAGCCCATGCCTGCAGCTACGGCCTCATGTTTTATGAGAAATTCCTTCCGACATTTTTGAACCTCTGCCGGCGTTATCCGAACTTCTATGCCGACATTTCCGCCCTCACCCAGCCCCATCGCTTGAAGATGCTGTTGCACCTCAGGCATCACCCGGAGCTGCAATCTCGGCTGCTCTTCGGAACCGACTATCCGCTGTCCGTCTTCCACATGGCCGCCTGGGGCCGCGTGGGATTTGGCAGGCTGTGGACCATGATTCGCACGAAGAATCGATTCGATCGTCAGGTTGCAGTCTGCGAAGGACTGCACCTCGGTTTTCGCTCACTGGGAGATCTGCTGCACTCAGCACTCCCACCGACCACAGGCGGGGGATCGTGATCGGATACTGACGGCCGTTCGTGAGAAAATTCTCGTTCCGTGGCCTCAGGGTAGTTTGCCAGAGGGGTCTACACGTTTCTGGACTGGTTCTGATTTCGATGGGAGTGGTCCATCCGGGCAGTGCTTATTCAAGATAGTCGTCGTGTTTTGTGTATTCGTCAAGCCATCGGCAAGATTCTTCAATCTCCCTGGGCGCGCTCGCGATTGATTGTCACACCTCGTCGACCGGTATGGAAGATTCCCCGCTCAACCAGCCGTGAGGGTCGGCGACAAGCGCCGGGGTGACGCTCAAGAACAAGCGATTTGCGTCGCTAATCAAGATCCCTTCTTGTCGAAAATCTCGGTCAAACTCTCTTGCCCCAAAACCACGAGCGAAACCGAACAAGCCGCGCAGGGTGATTCGGCCAAACGAAAGGGCCGTTCTCCAGCAAGGAGAACGGCCCTTTCGACTACCGCGGAAACTAACTATTGCGACCTATGGGCTGACGGAGATCCGATCCTTGATCAGATCGAAGGTTTCTTTGGGAACCACGTTTTTCGCTACTAATTCACCCTTCACGCGATAGGGTCGATTGCTCACGATGCGGTCGGCCTCGTCCTGCTTCAGTCCGAGGAAAAGGATCATGTCGCTCGCCGACACCTTATTGATGTTCATCGCCGCCGAAGCCGCCGCCGGGGTAAGCGTGGCGGTTCCCGATGGAGCCTGACTCGGGGTGAGAGTCGCAGAGTGAGACGACGCTCCGGCATTCGAACGATCCTTGAGCTCCTTTTGATAACGCGCCACCAATGACTTCAGCGTGTCGTTATGGCGCTTCACATCCTGATATTCCTGCCGCACGTTCTTATTCTGCGCGGAGAGCGCCTTGACTTTGTCTTCCAATTCCTTGGTTCTTCCCTCGATCGTGTCCCGCTCTTTGTCGCGGCCATGCTCAATACGCTGAAGTTCATCGCGGGCCGCTTGCGCATCGTTGTTGAATTTGACGTTCAGTTCTTTGAGGGTTCGAACCTGTTGCTCCATGGCGCTCTTCTGTTGGCGAGTCTTCTCCAGTTCCATTTTGACGTTGTCCGCGTCGGCCAACGCCTCTTGGTATTTCTTGTTGGATACGCATCCAGTCGTCAACACCGCGCCCACCAACACTATCGCCGTCCACTCGCGTCTCATGCGATCCTCCCTCCATCAAATCCTACGGCTTGCCCGTGCATCCTTTGGAAATTCGTTCCGACCGGCTGTGATCGTGGTTCTTCCGTTCTTCCCCTTGTGTGTATGCCAACATCATGACATTGTCAACTTATTTGCTTTTGTTAGGGATCGATTCCGCTCCATGCACGGCCGTCGAAGCCAAGGCGGCTGATCCTTGACGGATGATCGTGACTCTGTGATTATCGCTTACATTCTATCAAAACCGATCGTACAGGTTGAAACCTCTCGCTTACAATCCGACAGGGGATACGCATGAACGAATGGGGCCCGGCGCTCGCAGTCATCCTCGGTGTGGTTGAAGGACTCACGGAGTTTTTGCCCGTTTCGTCCACGGGCCATCTGATCTTGGTCGGCCATGCGCTTGGATTCACGGGGGACGTCGCGGCCAATGCGGAGATCTCCATCCAGTTGGGGGCCATTCTTGCCGTCATCGTCTTTGAACGGGAGAAAATCGGGCGGCTTCTGTCGGGGGCCTGGCAAGAGCAGAAGGTATGGCGTGCGTCCACGGACAACCTGTCATCCGCCACATGGTCCGATCGCGTCAAGGCCTCCATGCGCAGTCATCCCAACCTCTGGTTCTTGCTGGGACTCGGAATCGCCTTCCTGCCTGCCGCCGTACTCGGTTTGTTGGCGCACGGATGGATCAAATCGTATCTGTTCACTCCCTTGACGGTGGCTTCGACGTCGATCCTGGGAGGCATCATCATCCTCATCGTGGAAGCGACGAAGCGGACCAGCCATGCCAAGAGTCTGGATCAGGTGTCGGCCGTTCATGCCTTCTGGATCGGGATGGCGCAGTGCGCTTCTCTCATCCCCGGCATGTCTCGCTCCGGTTCAACGATCATCGGCGGCCTGCTCGCCGGGTTGGACCGCAAAGTAGCCACGGAATATTCGTTTTTCCTCGCTCTCCCTACCATCATTGCCGCGACGGTCTACGAAACATGGAAGGCTCGAGGGGCGTTTACCGACCAGGACTTCATGGCGCTCGGCCTCGGCATGGTCATTTCATTCCTGGTGGCCTGGGCCGTCATCGCCGCGTTTTTGACCTATGTCCAACGGCATACCTTGCGTATCTTCGCGTACTATCGTATTATTCTCGGCATTTTGGTCATGTTGGTCGTCCGCTGAAAGGAGTTGTTCATGTCTTCGGATACGATTCATGTCTATGACACGTGGGTCAATGGGAAAAATGGTCGCATTCACTTCGATGTCATGACGACTGATGAAACCACCGCTCTCCAACTTGCCCAGGAGTATTTGGTCAGCATCGGGGAACCGACTGCGACGGTCACGACGAAGGAGTGCCAGTTCTGCCATAGCGAGCCCCTATTCATGTTCTCGGCGGAGCAGCAGAAGCAAGTCAAGGAAAAGGGCGGATTTATCGTACGAATGCCGGCCTAACTCGTTTAGTGATGAGTGTTAAGTTCTCAACTCAGAACTCACAACTCAAAACCAATAACTCCTCGCTGGATTACGGAACGGAGGAGGTCTCCGATTCGGTAGGGGGGTCTGCCCGTTTTTCAAACGCAAAGTGAATGATGAGGAAGATGACCCCGACGGTAATCGCTGAGTCCGCTACATTGAACGCAGGCCAGTGGTAGTGGTCGATGTAGACATCTAGAAAATCGATGACTTCGCCGAAACGGAGCCGATCGATCAAGTTTCCGATCGCCCCGCCGAGAATCCCGGCGACACTGATCCGCCCCACCCAGTCCTGCTCCGGCATCCGCGCCAGGATCGTACCCAACAATCCAAGAGCGAAAATCGACGTCAACCCGAAGAAGACCATCCGAAATGCATTACTGCTTCCGGCCAAGAGACCGAAGGCCGCCCCGGGATTCCGGATGTATGTCAGACTGAAAAGATTGGGAATAATGGGAATGGATTCATGTAAGCGCATCGTCTGCATGATCTGCTGCTTGGTCAGCTGATCCAGGAGAATAATGGCACCGGTTACCGACGAGAGCGCCAGATTGCGGAGGCCTGAGGCACTCAACGGATCGCCTCCACACATCGTTCGCATAGGGTGGGATGGGTCACATCCTTGCCGACAGCTTCTCGATAGTTCCAGCAGCGTTCGCACTTCGCGGCATCTGACTTCTCGACGGTGATCTGAATATCCGATTGTCCCATCCCTTGCTTCAGGGTTACGCGCGACACGATAAAAATGGTGCTGAGCTCACCCGCATACGGCTCCAGGAATCGATAGTCGTCGGGTCCCGCCTCAATGCGGACGTGTGCCTCGAGCGACGATCCGATCACCTTGTCTCGACGGCGGGCTTCTAACTCTCCCTGTACGCGGGTTCGATACGTAAGCAGCTTGTCCCACCTGGTCGCCAAACGTTCGTCGCGCCAGGCAGACTCGACCTCTGGAAACGGTGCAAGATGTACGCTCAACGTTGCCCGGCGACCACGCTCCGGCAACGTTCGCCAAATTTCATCGGCGGTAAAACTCAGAATCGGCGCCATGAGCTTGGCCAGGGTCACCACAATTTCCAACAGCACCGTCTGCGATCCTCGGCGCAACGGCGAGTCGGCTCGGAAGGTATAGAGCCGATCCTTCAGGATGTCGAGATAGATCGCGCTGAGATCCACCGAGCAGAAATTGTTCAGGGCATGGAAGATGGAGTGAAACTCAAACTCTTCGTAGGCTCGGCGCACTTTCGTGATCAGCTCCGCGAGGCGCAACAAGGCCCATCGGTCCAATTCCGGCAGCTGCGCATATGGAACGGCCTGCGTCGCCGGATCGAAATCATACAGATTGCTCAATAAGAACCGGGACGTATTGCGGATCTTTCGATAGGCCTCGATCAGATGATTCAGGATCTCCTGTGAGATACGGAGATCTTCCCGATAGTCTTGAGCCGCCACCCACAGACGGAGGATTTCCGCCCCCGATTGTTTGATGACGTCTTGCGGCGCCACGACGTTTCCTGCCGACTTGGACATCTTCTTGCCCTGCCCGTCCACGACAAAGCCGTGGGTCAACACCGCTCCATAGGGCGCGCGATGATCCGTCGTCACACCGGCCAGCAGCGCGCTATGGAACCATCCTCGATGTTGGTCGGACCCTTCAAGGTACAGGTCGGCCGGCCACCATTTCCTCGGTTTCAACACGGCCGCATAGCTCACCCCGGATTCAAACCAGACGTCGAGAATGTCGCGCTCCTTCTCAAACGTGGTTCCCCCACACTTCGGACAGGTCGTTCCCGCGGGTAAGAGATCGACAGCCGCTCGCTCAAACCAGACATCGGCGCCTTTGGATTCCATCAACGTGGCAATATGTTCGATTACAACCGGATCGGCAAGCACATGACGACACCCTTCGCAGGTGAAGCCTGGGATCGGCACGCCCCACACACGCTGACGCGAGAGACACCAATCCGGCCGGTTTTCAATCATTCCGTTGATCCGATCACGGCCATAGCCGGGAATCCATCGGACCCGCTCGATCTCCGCCAACGTCTCTGTTCGTAAATCGTTGGTTTCCATCGACACGAACCACTGTTCGGTCGCACGGAAAATCACCGGATTTTTGCACCGCCAACAGTGGGGATACGAATGCCGGAGTGAGCCATGCCCGAGCAAACGCCCGTTCGCATGAAGATACTCGACGATCTTCGGATTCGCCTTCAAGACCTGTTGGCCGGCGAATTCCTTCACGACCGCCGTGAACCGTCCGCTGTTATCGACCGGCGCCAGAATCTCCAAGCGCTCACCGGGTGACGCCTTGGCATTGTGCTCCAACACGAGGAGATAGTCTTCCATTCCATGTCCCGGCGCGATATGCACGCAACCGGTCCCTTGATCGAGCGTCACAAATTCACCGAGCAGGATCGGTGACAGCCCTGTGGACAACGGCCGTTGCGTCTCCAAGCCTTCGAATCCGTCTCCGCCTTTTTTCACACCGACCACACGATAGCTCTCGATCGCACAGGCCTTCGCGACGCTGTCCAAAAGCTTCTCCGCCACAATGAGCAACTCGTCGCCGACTTGAACAAAGGCATAGTCGAAATCGCGGTGAAGGCAGACGGCTTGGTTCGCAGGAAGGGTCCATGGGGTGGTCGTCCAGATGACGACGGAGACCAGTGTGATTCTTTCAGGGAAAGACACGCCGGGAAAGGTTTGTGTCAATACGGACGGTGAGGTCACGAGGGGGAACTTGACGTAGATCGACGGAGAAGTATGGTCATCGTACTCGACTTCCGCCTCCGCCAAGGCCGTTTGATCTTGCATGCACCAGAGCACCGGTTTGAGGCCCTTGTAGACCCCGCCGCGCTCGACGAATTTACCGAACTCACGAACGATCGTGGCTTCATAGCCCGGAGTCATCGTGAGATAGGGATGATCCCACTCTCCAAACACCCCGAGCCGCTTGAACTCTTCCCGCTGCGTGTTCACAAATCGCTCGGCATAGTCACGACAAAGCCGGCGAATGGCGGAAACATCGAGGTCTTTCTTTTTGTCCCCCAACTCCTTCATGACTTGATGCTCGATGGGCAACCCATGGCAATCCCATCCCGGCATATAGGGAGCGTGGAAGCCCGCCATGGTCTTTGACTTGACGATGATGTCCTTCAAAATTTTGTTCAAAGCGTGGCCGATGTGGATACGACCGTTGGCGTAGGGAGGACCGTCATGTAACACATACCGAGGCCGCCCCTGCCCCATGGCTTGAATCTGGTCATAGAGTTTCTGCTGACCCCACCAGGCCAACATGTCCGGCTCCCGCTGCGGCAGATTGGCCTTCATCGGGAAATCGGTTTTCGGGAGATTGAGAGTTGATTTGTAATCCATAGACAATGGAATCAGCCTGTTCACTAGGCAATCATGCCGAATCACGGGACTATACCGGAAGGCAGGGGGTAGGTACCAGTCTTAACTGATGGCCATCATGCGGTCGAGCGCGACTTTTGCCCAATGTTTGTCGTCGTCCGGCACCACAATACGATTGACGACATGGCCATCGGCCAGATTCTCCATGGCCCAACAGAGATGGGCCGCATCGATTCGAAACATGGTGGCACACTGACAGACCGTAGAGGATAGGAAGAATACTTTCTTATCGGTAAGTTCATGTTTCAATCGATTGACGAGATTCAACTCCGTCCCGACCGCCCACACGGTACCGGCCGGCGCGGCAGTCACCGTTCGAATAATGAATTCGGTCGATCCGATGAGATCCGCCTTATTCACCACATCCTCATGGCATTCGGGATGGACGATGACCTTGCCGTCCGGGTACTGTTTGCGGAAGTGGTCCACATGGACGGCTTGAAACATTTGATGAACGCTGCAATGACCTTTCCATAAGATGAGTTTGGCTCGTGTGATGGCGTCCCTGGTATTTCCGCCGTTGGGTTGATAGGGGTCCCACACGATCATCTGCTCGCGGGGAATTCCCATCTTGTTCGCCGTATTACGCCCCAAATGTTCATCGGGGAAAAAGAGGATCTTTTCTCGCCTGGCCCAGCACCATTCAATGACGGCTTTGGCATTGGAGGATGTGCAGGTGATCCCTCCATGCTCACCACAAAATGCCTTGAGCACCGCCGCCGAATTCACATAGACCGCCGGCATCACCGTCTCTTCCACCGGAACCACACGCCCCAACGCTTCCCAACATTGGTCGACCTGTTCGATAGCCGCCATATCTGCCATCGAGCAGCCCGCAGCCATATCGGGCAAAATCACCGTTTGCCGAGAGCGACTGAGGATATCGGCCGTCTCGGCCATAAAGTGGACGCCGCAAAAGACGATGTAGGGCCGTTCGGACCGTTCGGCGGCCAGTTTGGCCAGCAAAAGCGAATCGCCACGGAAATCGGCGTGTTGGATCACCTCATCCCGTTGGTAGTTATGACCGAGGATCATGACGCGCTCGCCAAGCACTTGCTTGGCCGCAACCGTCCGTCGGTAGAGTTCCTCCGCAGACAGCGTCTGATACTCGGTGATTGGCTTTGGTAATGTCGCAACGGCCGCCACAGCTGCCTCCAATTTTGAGAAAAATCATTGTACGATACCCCCCCCCGCACATTCAATGAATGCTCTGCGAGGAAAAGTCCTAGTTACCCCGTCCCAAAGGATAGTGGACAGTATGGGTCCATTAGCCGGTTGACTTCGCGCGTTCCGAGTAATACGATCGCTACGCTAGAGCTAGGGGAGCCCTGAGGCTGAGAGTCCGAATGATCGGACGACCCTCACAACCTGACCTGGGTAATACCAGCGTAGGGAAGCCGGACCAGAGCGGACTCAGTGAGGATTCAGCCGCGTTCCCGGCTCAGGGGAAAGCGGCTTTTTTATTACCAGATTGCCGCGTCGACATGCGCAGTTTGCTTGTCCGCAAACTCCGACACACTATGAAAGGATCTCTTTATGAGCATCCAAGCCAATACGAACGGATCCGCTAACGGGAATGGGATTCCAACTTCTCCATTGACCACCACGCCCCTTCCGGCATCGCGCAAAGTGTACATAGAGGGTGCGCAGCCCGGTATCCGTGTTCCAATGCGGGAAATCAGTCTGACCCAGACCAAAGGCGCGAATGGGACGAAATCAGACAATGCTCCCGTCGTGATCTATGATACCTCGGGTCCTTACACCGATCCCGCCGTCATGATCGACGTTCGGAAGGGACTTCACCCGTTACGCCGCCCCTGGGTACTCAGCCGCCAAGACGTGGAAGAACTTTCGGAGGTGAGCTCGATCTACGGACGCATGCGGGCGGCTGATGCGAAGTTGGCCGAACTTCGGTTTCAGCACATCCGCCGACCCTTGCGAGCCAAACCTGGACGAAACGTGACCCAGCTGCACTATGCACGAAAAGGCATCGTCACGCCGGAGATGGAATTTATCGCCATCCGTGAGAACCAAGCGCACTACGCAACATCCGCGTCTGCATCCCACAATGGTCACGGCGGTGGCGTGAAGCAGCATCCCGGCTTTGCCTGGGGTGCAAATATTCCTCGCGTGATCACCCCGGAGTTCGTGCGCGATGAGGTCGCCCGTGGCCGGGCGATCATCCCATCGAACATCAATCATCCGGAAAGCGAGCCGATGATCATCGGGCGGAACTTCCTCGTGAAGATCAACTCCAACATCGGCAATTCCGCAGTCGCTTCCTCGATCGAAGAGGAAGTCGAGAAAATGATCTGGTCAACCCGCTGGGGAGCCGATACCGTGATGGACTTGTCGACCGGCAAGAATATTCACGAGACACGCGAATGGATCATTCGTAACTCACCGGTGCCGATCGGAACGGTCCCGATCTACCAAGCACTCGAAAAAGTGAACGGCAAGGCAGAGGACCTGACATGGGAAATTTTCCGCGATACGCTGATCGAACAGGCGGAACAGGGCGTCGATTACTTTACGATTCACGCCGGCGTGCGCCTGGCCTATGTGCCGATGACCGCGAAGCGCATGACCGGCATTGTGTCGCGCGGCGGATCGATCCACGCGAAATGGTGCCTGGCCCACCATCAGGAAAACTTCGCCTATACTCACTTTGAAGAGATCTGCGAAATCATGAAGGCCTACGATGTCGCCTTCAGTCTCGGTGACGGACTTCGACCGGGATCGATCGCGGATGCGAACGACGAAGCGCAGTTTGCCGAACTCGAGACCTTGGGCGAGCTGACCAAGATTGCTTGGCATCATGATGTGCAGGTGATGATCGAAGGACCGGGCCATGTGCCCATGCACATGATTCAGGCGAACATGGAAAAACAACTCGAATCCTGTCATGAGGCTCCTTTTTACACCTTAGGTCCCTTGACGACCGACATTGCCCCCGGCTACGACCACATTACCTCGGGGATCGGCGCCGCCATGATCGGTTGGTACGGCTGCGCCATGCTCTGCTATGTCACTCCCAAGGAACATTTAGGGTTGCCGACCCGGGAGGACGTCAAGACGGGTGTCATCACCTATAAAATTGCCGCGCATGCAGCGGACCTGGCCAAAGGCCATCCCGGCGCCCAGGCGCGGGATAATGCCCTATCAAAGGCGCGATTCGAGTTTCGCTGGGAAGACCAATTCAATCTGTCGCTCGACCCGGAAACGGCACGCCAGTTCCATGACGAAACGCTTCCGGACAATGCAGCCAAGGTTTCGCATTTCTGCTCGATGTGCGGTCCTCACTTCTGCTCCATGAAAATCACGCAAGATGTTCGAGACTACGCCGCCCAGTTGCAGATCGATGAACAGCAGGCGATTCAAATCGGCATGCAAGAGAAGGCCGAAGAATTTAAGAAAACCGGTTCCGAGATTTACCGGTAGGAGTGTCTTATGGCCAAACCACGACCAGCCCCGTTACGTGAACGAGATATCACCCGGCAGATTGCCCGGGAATACTATAAAGAGTTTGATCAACTGATCGAAAGCGACGTCATTATCGTCGGCGCGGGACCATCGGGCCTTATTTGTGCCCATGACCTGGCGGCAACGGGATTTCGCACCGTCCTCATCGAGCAAAGTTTGGCCCTGGGAGGAGGTTTCTGGTCCGGCGGGTATCTCATGAATAAGGCCACCATCTGCGAACCGGCAAATGAAATCCTCGAAGAGATCGGGGTGCCTTGCAAAAAGATCAATGAGTGCGAGGGGATGTATATGGTCGATCCGCCGCACGCCACAGGAGCCTTGATCGCCGCCGCATACACAGCGGGCGCCAAGATCATGAACCTCACACGCGTGGTGGATTTGATCCTACGCCAGGAGGGCCTATTGGAGGGAGTCGTCGTCAACAGCACCACCGCCGAGATGGCGGGGCATGACATCATCCACGTCGATCCCATCGCTCTTGAGAGCAAGATCGTCGTGGATGCCACCGGCCACGATGCGGTGCTGGTCGAGCTCCTTCACAAGCGGAATCTGTATAATAAGGTACCGGGAAACGGCGCCATGTGGGTCGCACGATCCGAAGAAGAAGTCATGGACCGCACCGGAGAGGTGTATCCCAATTGCTTCGTCATCGGATTGGCCGTCGCCGCCGTGTATGGCACGCCACGAATGGGGCCTGCCTTCGGCTCGATGCTGCTGTCCGGTCGGTACGGAGCAGAGTTAATTAAGAAAAAGCTGAAAAGCGAATAGCCTTCAGCCGTCGGCTCCGGACCGGAGCCGACGGCTCACAGCCACTCCTTATGGATGTTCAAGACTTCTTACTGCAAGGCGAAGGGCGCGAGGAAGACAAGCGTCAGGCGTGGGATCTCTTTCAGCAGGCCTATGAGCAACAGATGAAGCGTGAACTGGAAGAGGCCGTCAACCTGTACAAGAAATCGCTGGCCACCCATCCCACGGCTGAGGCCCACACGTTCTTGGGGTGGACCTATAGCTGGATGGGACGGATTGACGAGGCGATTGAGGAATGCCACAAGGCCATCGCGCAGGACCCGGACTTCGGCAACCCCTACAACGATATCGGCGCTTATCTGATCGAGAAGGGTGAATTTGACGAGGCCATTCCCTGGTTTCAGAAGGCGATACAGGCAAAGCGATACGAAAGTCCGGCCTATCCGCACCTCAATCTTGGCCGTGTATATGAACGCAAAGGAAATTGGACGGAAGCTATCGATTCGTATAAGAAAGCGCTCACCCTGGACCCGAACTACACGCTGGCGAGGAAGGCGCTCGGACGACTGGTCAGCTCCTTAAATTGAAATATTCTATTTGATCAATCTTGTCTCTCACGTCAGTTTAGCAGTCGGTCTTACGGACGGTTCTATGGAATCCAAAGTCGAGGCGCACACATGAACACAACGGGGCACCAGACGGACACGACAGACCGACCGGACAAGAAAGCGATTCTGGTCGCCATCACCGATCTGTTCTTCTACACCAAAGTGCGAGACGCGTTACGACAACCGGAATACCAGCTTGAAAAAGCACGTACGCAACAGGACATTGTCGACAAGGCCTTGTCGGCGAACCCGGGCGCGATCATCTTCAATATGAACGACCTGACCCTCGACGCTTTTCAGGCGCTGGAAAAGCTGCACGCCGACCCGCGGCTGAAAAGCATTCCGACGCTGGCTTTCGCCAATCATGAAGAAGTCGAGACCTGGAATCGTGCCAAAGCGCTCGGCGTGACGAAGATCGTTTCCCGCAATGAATTTTCGGCTCGCACGAAGGAGCTGGTGGAAGAGGTCATCAACAACCATGTCATCAAGTCATAAGACATTTTTACACGGAATATGAAACAGTCTCGCCTTCATCAGCAACATGCCCAACTCGGAGCGACGTTTCAGGATATCACGGGCTGGGAAATGCCGGCTCATTATGGCGATGTCGTGGCCGAACATCGCGCGGTCCGCCAGGCAGTGGGGATCGCCGACCTCTCCCATCGCGGCAAGCTCAGGGTCACGGGCGAAGATCGTGTGAAGTGGCTGCAAAGCGTCATCAGCAACGATATCCTTCCTCTCCAACCGGGGCACGGCCGCTATTCCAGCTTGTTAACCCACAAAGGCAAGATGCTCACGTACTTCCGCCTGTACATACAGACTGAAGCGGTCACGCTGGAAGACGTGGGCGAGATCGGGGAAATCACGTTCCAAGCCCTACGCAAATTCCTGCTCTACGGGACCAAAGCCAAGATGGAGAACTGTGCCGAGAGCTGGGGGCTGCTGTTGATCAGCGGACCAAAGGCCACCCATGTGGTGCAATCCGCGTTCGGCGTGGAGGTTACGGACTTGAAGCCGGTCGATTTTGTCACGGCGCAGATCGGCGGCCATCATGCCCTGGTGTTATGCACCGAAGAAACGGGAGAGATCGACATCGAGGTGCTGCTTCCTGCGGATAGTCTCTTGACCGCATGGACCAGTGCCATGCAGGCCGGTGCGAAGTTCGGCATCAAAGCCATCGGCACCCACGCGCGGGAAGCCTTGCGCATCGAAGCCGGCATCCCGAAGGCCGGGCCGGATTTGAACGAAGAGATTGTGCCGCCCGAAGCGAATCTTGAAGGCAAGGCCTTCAGCCTGAGCAAAGGGTGTTATCCGGGGCAAGAAGTCGTGGCACGCATGGATACCTACGGCAATGTACGCCGCAAGTTGGTCGGGCTGGTCTTGAAAGATTCCGTTGTTCCACCGCATGGAGCCAAACTGTATAGCGGCGACCGTGAAGTGGGCTGGATCAGCAGTGCCGTCCGTTCGCCGCAGCTGAATCAGGTGATCGCGCTCGGGTTTCCACTTAGGGATTTTAGTAAGCCAGACACTGCTCTCTCAATCGAAATCGGCGGCCGGCGACACGAGGCCACGGTCCACACCCTACCCTTCCATACGAAGCAGCATCAACTTACCCAAAGCGACTGATGTCCACGCACGAACAACAAGACAGCGTCAGTGTGACCCCTTATGAGGCGGCCGGCGGGATCGAAGGCATCACCAAGTTGGTCGATGAATTTTACGTCAACATGGATACGTTGCAGGAAGCGAAGATCATTCGAAACATGCACCCCCCTGATCTCACCGATGCACGTAAGAAATTGACGTACTTCCTCTGTGGTTGGCTCGGCGGCCCGAGGCTGTTTCAACAGCACTATGGGCCGATCAGCATTCCCGGCGCGCATAAACGGTTCCCTATTGGCTACGAAGAACGCGATGCCTGGCTCTTATGCATGCAGCGAGCCCTTGCCGTCCAGCCGTACAGTGCCGAATTGAAGGACTATCTCTTGGCTGCGCTCAGTATTCCAGCCGAACGAGTCCGGCAAGTGAATGCCGGAGAAATTTAGGCCTCTGCCCTTCCCTTAGCCGCCTGCACAAACTGATCGATTCCCTTCACTCACGCACATTAGGATACAGTCCTGCATCCTTCTGAATACAGGACTACAAACTTCATGAGATCTACTGCACCACCATTGTCCTACAAATCAACCGAATACTGGCTCCGATCCCCCATCGTTCACGTGGCATTCTCTTTGCTCTAACCAGTGCTCAAGGCGATATCAGAATTGGCAAGTGGCGTAAGGTCTAGCGATTGGCTCAGACCCGTCTTCAGGAAGCATCGGGATGACACGACCTACTAGAGAGGAATAGGCGGAAGCGACACTGGACGGTAAAGTGAGTCAAGAGTAGTGAAGGACGAAATGGCTTTCCTCTTCAACAATTCCAATGATCACCCACTTCAGGCGGAACCGATCTCAATCGGATGCGAAGCCTGGATCGACGTGAACCGGTTTTGTGCCGCTGAAAAGTCCGGAACCATCAGAGCCTCTGGAGACCACTCTCATTCGGCGACCTCTCAGAGTACGCTCACAAGGTCGCTATCAGGTCTCCAGAGGAAGTTTCGGAAGAGTTTAGGCGAAGACGTAGGCTAGCCGCGACCGCCACTCCCTCTCTGTTTACCTCGCCTTCGCTCAGAATCTGCGCTGACGAAGCACAAGCGGCATCATTCACATAATCCGAAACGAAACTATCCTAGCCCACACATTCCATGGTAACCGTTTGCATCACTGATGCGCCGTCCGTTCGTTTTACTCCATCATGCGACCATAGCGGCAACTTGCACGCTCCTCATCGGTTGTGCGGCAACTAGGATCGGCACAATTCAGTTTCAACTTGAACCGAACCGCTGGTTTCCTGGAAACTGCCAGGCACATAGAGAGGACTTTCTCCCATCACAATGAGCAGCACCATCGAACACGACTACGCGCCGGTCTGCGATCTGTATGAACGGCACCTTGGGCCGGCCTTGTTTGAGCGCTATGCCATCGATCTTGCCCGGCGCGTGGCCAGGGAATGCACGGAAGGCACCGTTCTTGAGATGGCCTGCGGAACTGGCATCGTCACTCGACGGCAACCGATATCAATCCCGGCATGCTCGACTATGCGCAAAAGAGACTGAAAGATATGGAGGGAATACGCTGGCAACAGGCAGACATCGTGGACCTGCCATTTCCCCATGCCTCGTTCAATGCCACAGTATGTCAGTTTGGGCTCATGTTCGTGCCGAATAAAGACCGCGCGTTTCGCGAAATGCGCCGAGTCCTGGTCAATGATGGCCTGCTCGCGTTCAACGTATGGGATCGTATGGAGCGCAATCCCTACGGCGTCATCGTGCACGAGACCGTTTCAAAATTCTTCCCGGACAATCCACCGCAGTTTTTCAAAGCGCCCTATAGCTTTGCCGATGTTGATGTCTTACAAAGTTTGCTGATTGCAAACGGATTTGACCAGGTGGAGATTCAGACCGTCCCACTGGAGTGTTATAGTACATCTGTGAGGTCACTGGCGATCGGGTTGATTGAAGGCGCGCTAATTCTCGCCGAGATTCAAGAGCGCGGCGCGTCGCCTAGTCCCATCATCGATGCGGTGACGGCAGCGTTGGTCAAAATCGGTCGAGACAGTCCGTTCCGGTCTGTCATGCAGGCGATTGTAGTGACCGCACGGGCGAAGGAATAGCAGGAGCTCTCCACCCTCGGAGGCCTGGATCGAAATACGGAGGTTCTATGAAAACGCACACGTTGCGTGCTCATCACTGTGTGGCAACCCTCACACTTTTTCTTATTCCCACCATAACGTGTGCGATGTCCGGCATGGACATGCCACACGGCGAACAGGCACATATGAGCTCCTCCCTCTCGAAAAATATGGGTAAGCCGATCAACTCATCGGAGTCGGAGATCGAGATGACCTACAGTGCCGATGGAAAGTCGGCCATCTTCGTCTCAGGGCGCAAAGGAAGTATTCCCTCACCAGGCGTATCTTACAACTTCGACATCTGGATGTCTCACAAGGTGAGCGGCGCGTGGCAAGAGCCGATTCATTTGGGACCAGACATTGATCCGACCGTGGGGCCGAACATTGATACATCTGCCTGGGAATTGGAACCGAGTTTCTCGGATGACGGCAATGTTATCTATTTCACACGATACGAGCCCGGCAATCTCTCCACCGGCGACCTCTATGTGACGCAGAAAATCAATGGCGTTTGGCAACCGGCCAGAAATTGGAACGATGTCCCGGAGCTCCCCCACATCAATACGCCGACGGGCGAGGAGCACTGTCCGATCATTGCTTCCGACAACCTCATCTACTTCAACTATCAGCAGCCGGGCGTGACCCAGGACAGCGATATCTGGAAGGTCGAGAAGAAAGACGGCGTCTGGCAGAAACCGGAGAGCCTAGGGCCTCGCATTAATTCGCCCTACCGTGATCATATGCACTGGACCGGCCTGTCGAAGGACGGGAAAAGTCTCATTGTCACCAGTACCCGTCCGGACATGGGCTCGAGGGGCGGACATGATATGTGGATCTCCCACCAAAACCCGAAAGGCGAATGGCAAGAGCCGCTAAACTTGGGCGATACCATCAATACTGCCGGTGAAGATATGTGTTGGACCTTTATGCCGGACGGCAAAACATTCACGGGCGGTTCTGGCCCTCGCGATTCGTACAATCACGATATTCTGTGGGTCCGCAAAGACGATGTCCCGTTGCTGAAGAATTTTGAACCGATTGGGCCGCCACCTAATTTGCTCTCCAATGGTCAGGCGAAACCGAGCGCCACAGAGTGATTGCACTGTTGTTCTCTGAAGGACGTTTTCTCACTCAGAGGCACCTATCTATCAAATGAATGACCAGCCTTCTTAAGCCAGAGTCCGGCACCGGCCACAAAGAGGCACCCTTCGAGCCATCAAGCTCGGAGGGTGTCCTGAAAAGACACAGATACCTTCTAATCGGTATAGTTGCAGGCCTGGTCATAGTTTCCGGCACGGTGTCGATACAAAACAAGAGGCCTCAGTCCGCTGACGGACCAAAAGTGGTGGTTGAGGAAGCCACGATCGTCGGTCCTCTCGTCCAACACAATGTCCCAACCGCGACGGTCCTTCTCAAGAATACCGGGCACTCTCCTGCTCGAACGACCAGAACCCGTCTCGTGATGACCGTCTGGACTTCGAACAGCTTTCCGGATTGGAAGATGCCACTGCAACTCGCGCCCGATGCTCAAAACGTTGGCGAGATCGATCCAGGATCTGTTGCACCCCAGACCGTTTCCTTGATCACTCCGCTCACCGACGTGCAAGGCATGCACTTGGAGCGCCAAGACTGGTTCATCGTGATCCTCGGCGTCGTGTCCTATACAGATGCGGTCGGCAATCCGCACGAGACGAAACTCTGCCTCATCTGGCGAGAGACTTCCAAAGAAACTCTCGACCCCTGCGAGAAATGGAATGAGGTGGATTAGCGAGGGCCGTGGCTCAGGCATGACAACATATTCATGCCTGACGCTTCGCGAAAATCAGCGTTCCGGATTGCGTGCCGCCGTGACTGCCCTGGCGAATCTCAAAAGACTGGCCCGTTCTTCGTCGTCCAACGCCAACAGCAAATGAGCTTCCTCCCCGTGCATCAAACGCAGGCTCAAGAACGGCTCTTCCCGACGCTTTTCGCGGTTGTCCCACATCGCGTCGATCACCTGCACCTTATCCAATTGACCGACCGACACAACGTCGTAACGGAAATAGGAATCGCCGATGACGATGTCGAATACGACATTCCCCGCCGTCAGCAGCGCGAGATTGAATCGACCTTGATCTTCGTATCCTTCCGGCAAGAATCTATTGATATGACAGAGAACGATCTTGCGATCACCCAACGCGCTCCGGAACTTTTTTTTGAGCGCCTCATAATCGATCTGCAGAGCCTTTTCATCCGGTCCGGTGGAGGCTACAGCCGCCGCTTCAGCCTTCGAGAAAACATCATCGGCGGACATTAATTCAGACATGACTTATGCTTCCTTTCTCTCGTTGGAGACACTCAGTGAACTCGGGAGCCGTACGGTACCCGGCCATCTGCGGCAATTGCAAGAGGCTGGCGTGATAAGATGGCATTACTGCCCAGCCGGCACACGATGAGAAAATCGCCGATTTCCGGCCTCGTCCACCACCGTCACTTCAAACACGTCCTTCGTGACACGGACCAGGCCAAAGTTCTGATACCCCGACTCATTCACCAATCGCATGGGATGCAGTTCATCGCTGGCGGCGGTAAGCCTTCCCGGCCTGGCCGAGAGAGGACCTACCATATACTCATGAAAATCGATGATCCCGTCTTGATTAGGATCATAGGCATTGGCCTGGACCCAATGCACATCCCCGGCGAGAAACACGACGTTCTTGACCGTATGTCCGAGGATGGCATCGACAATCAGCTGCCGTTCTCTTCCAAAGCCGGTTCCGGTCGGCTCATTTCCCCACCCATCGTTGCCCAAACCGACTTTCTCGATCGACAGTGGAACGGAAGTGGCAATGACTTTCCATGTTGCCGTAGAGGTGCGTAGCCCATCAAGCAACCATTTCAATTGGTCATTCCCCAGCATCGTTTTGAATGGCCCGTCTCTATCCTCGTTCCGGCTGCGATATTGCCTGGTATCCAGTATAAAAAGTTCGAGATCGGCCCCGCATCGAATGCTCCGATACATGCGATGGGGATCCTGCTCAGGGGACGCGATCGGCCAGTATTCGCGGAACGCCTGACGTCCTGCCGGCATCTGATCGTCATACGGACCGGCAAAATCGTTCCTTACTTCATGATCGTCCCAGATCACATAAACCGGCACCGTTCTCAAAAATCGACGAAGCGCCTCGGCGCCGCGCTGATAACGGTGCCGCGCTCGATAGGTCTGCAAGGTGGTCGCTTTGAAATCAGCACCTGGCTCGTTCGGTGGCGAGGGACAAGGATTGTCGCTATAGATCGTATCCCCAAGAAATAGGAAGAAGTCGGGACTGTGCCGATGGATCATATCAAAGATGGGATAGCCGCTCGCGCCCTGGCGGCAGCGTCCTTGACCGCCGAGATCCCCGCTCCACGCGAACGTCACCACGGCGGAAGTCGTTTCGTCGGGCAACGTCGTAAATTCGCCCTTGGCGGCGAGGCTCGCCGAGCGCTGCCTGGTGTTCTGGTCGGCAGAATCGATCAGGACATGGTAGCGGTAACGTGTCGCGGGACTCAGCCCCTCCAGTGGGATAGTGAGAGTGTAATCCGTCTCAGCAGTCGTCAAGATGGAAGCCGTTCTCGGCACCGGCGTCACGACGGTCGCCTGCTTCAATGCCAGGTCCCATCGTGAAACGGTAGCCCACTCGATCTGAACCGAAGCCGGTCCGTCGGTACGCAGCCAGAGCAACGCGCGTTGTGAACTCACGTCGCCGACCGCGACACCCTGAGGTAAGAGATTCGATCCAACCGCGGTCGTTTCCGTCGATGAACCGTCGGAACGAATACTTTCACGCGGAAAGGCCGAGCAGCCGATGAATAAGGCGAGAAGGATCAGAATACCGGCCTGTTGAAGGAACGCACGCATCGGGCACTCCTACCCTATGCAATGATGAAGGGTCAAGCAGCAGAGCGAACCGCGGACTTGAAAACCGGTACAACCGACCGGCATACTAAGCTGGTTCACAGGAGATCCGCGATGTTGGATACCCACTGTTGCGTACCCAACTGTCTGGAGAACCCCTATGCTCCGGCCGGTACACATTCCATCTGCAAAGACCATTTCCTCAGCTTTCTCACCTGGCGCCGTCGCCGCGGTACTCAGATGTTTCATGCCTATGCCGGCATGACGATGGAGGAACGCGATACCATCGCCGCCGAATGGATGAAAACGCTCCGTACGGACGACGTGCCTGCTGTCGCACCGAAGCTGTAATTACCCTTATTCTGCTACAGCGACAAGCCATCATCCCAAGGCTTCATAGAGTCGTTGGGCGGGAGCGTTTGTAATCGCGGTTGCTAATTCGACACGAACCGCGCCGTTGGCACGAGCCGTTTCGGCAGCCGACTTGAGCAATTGAGTCCCTACATCTCGCCGCCTGGCGTCAGGTATGACGAACAAGTCGCTGAGCACATACATCGGCGCGACAAGGATGGATGAAAAGGTTGGGTACAGCTGCGCAAAACCAACCGCCCTCCCAGCGCCGTCTTCAGCTATGAGGACCACCGACTCATTCCGAACAAAACGATCGCTCAAGAATTGCCTGGCAATAATCAGATCAGAAGGTTGTCCATAGAATTGGCGGTAAGCATCAAAGAGGGGAACGAGTCGATTGAGATCATGAAGCGTTGCTCGCCGGATTGAATGGGACATGCCTATTGAAGATAAGGTATCACATCATTGCGCCGACTATCTCGCCACTCGAAACTATTTGGCTAGGCGTGTTTGCTCAGGACTCCCTCTTTATGCAATCGGCGAAGAAGATCGCTCACGAGAATCTTTAGTTCCTCATGACGGTTTCTTCAGTCCTGCAGCGTATTTTATTAAGACTTGAAGGTGTCCACTTGCCATTATCTGATGAGTGGGATTCTGTGACTCCTGAAAAAGCAGGCTGGCATATTCATACTTATGGACAAGATCATTGTTCATACGAAAAGAGTCAATTAGCCCTCTAGCCCTTGCATATGTCAACACAATCGCCTTGCGAAGATCATTATCTTTGATTCATCCAACAAAAAATGTGTTTGTATTGTAGATCGTAAAGTAGTCCTGCGTGATGGGCCAATACATGAGCATAGGCTGTCCATCCCCTAATGCCTCTATCTGAGCTCCCGCGCTACGAACATAACCGTCCCATAAAGACTCGACTTCGTCATGAATCGCTTGCAGCAGACCCTTCAACTGATCAGCATCATTTTGCTTCTGTGTTGCCATTTGAAGTCGATGGGCAACATACGTAGCCAGTAGAGTTAGGGCACTCCCAATAAGAGCGCCTACCGCAGAAGAGATTAGCGTCCCCCAATCCCAGTAGTTATGTGATGCCATCAGCTCTCTACCAACCTATTGAAATGAAGTTCTAATTCTTACGCTCTTTTCTCTTTAACGCATTCAGCCAGGACCTTCCGAGGTCGCGCGTTGGCCAACACCTTAACCCTCTTTTTCTTATAAGCGGGACGCTGTGTGGTTTTCTCCTGCGCGCATTGAGCGAGCACCGCCCACTGCCCCGATCAACACTTGCCCTGCCGCCTCACCATCTCGGCGGCGTGAACAAACGTGAGGCTCGTTATTCCTCGCCTCGTTCACCCCATCACCGGCGACCCGTGGTGATGGATCATCAACCATTCATCGCCGATGAGTTCGAATAGGTTCGTCGCGAGGACCTTGGCTTGTTGCGGTTCGTCGGATTGTTGGGTGGTGAGATTCTCGACGCAGATGACCCATGCCATATCGCCCGCCACCTGGACCATCACATCGGTGAGCTCGAACTTCATCGAAAAGGTGTTGTTGAAGATCAACACCCAGGAATCACGGACGGCGGGCCATCCGGAACGGATGGTCCAACCCGGATGAATACAGGTGACATATTCTTGATGGGCCCAGATCGCGTCCATTTTCGCAATGTCGAGACTCTCAAAAGCATCGTAGAATATCTGGTTGGTTTTCGTGACGGCTTCGATACGCTGTTTTAGCACGCAGCATCTCCCGGTCGGCGGAGCCGTATCATACTGCAAGCGAGCGTGGCACTGCGAGGACATTTCTCACAAGCAACGGGGACTTTCAACCGCGAATTCAGGAAGAGCCTTCCTATCTGAACCATCGCAACCATGAAGCTTTCGGCGTATCACCTGGCCAAGGTGAGAGTATAGGTAGGCTGGAGAGCACGTTACCGACGCTAACTTGTTTGCAGGAAAGAACTGAATAGGTTCGCGACTACCAAACACCGTTTTATGTACAGATAAGAGGTCGGAGGAACAACGCGTTCATTACCGTAATGGCAAGTTCTCTATCAAGAATCACAAGAGCTTCTCTTTACGCAACAGACAAAATGCGAACGAAGCAGTTCAACTGCTGCCGTCATGTTGGTCACAGAATATTAGGATTTCCCTCCTTTCACCGCCTCCTCTTCCAATCTGGCGACTTTCCTCAACATCAATGTCTTCCTCCGTAGCGGTGTGGCAAAGTTGGCGCCATCAGAAGGCATGCCGTCGATATGCTCATGCAGTCTCGGCAGACTTCGAAACAAGTCATCCAGGGCATCCAGCACTCCGCCGACGATTTTTCGAAGCTCCCGCTCCGTATAGTGAAGTGGAACCAGGCGCCGCCGTTGCCATCCTCGGAGCGCGAAGGTCTTTTCGAACCGCATATGAGACCGCTCGCACACCAACACAAATTCCCTTCCTCGGCCGTCTTCAAGTATCACCCCTTTCAAATTCATGCCGCTTCACCTCCCCCCTCCTTTCTCAGCAAGCCCCATCCGGCCCATCCTGCTCACTCACACTGTGTTTTCATTCCGTCATTTCCGTGTATCACGACGGGTCATGCAACATCGGCGACTTTCGTAACCCCGTTTCCTCGACACGGCGACTCATGCGCCGCTCCGGCATCAACAGTCACTTACATTGCTCACAGTGAATGAACGCTTTTCCCATTGCTGCAGTATATTGGAGGAAATGGCATGGACCCATCGGGAAAATCCTGAAAAGAGAGGCAGACATCACTGATGAAACGCCAGGAATTAACCAAAGGTCGATGGATATAGGCCAAGGCCCTGGGAATGACTGTTTCCAAAACCCTGTCCGCTTCGTTCGGGAGGGTGCAAGGTCCCCAGAAAGGCGTGGGGACCCCGCGGTAAAAGTGGAAGTGGGCAAATCCCTCTTCGATGCCGGCACGGGCATGTGCCGATTGCCGTTACCTGTTTTTCTTTAAGAACTTCCTCCCATTCTCTCGTCTTAGAACCTCACAAAAGAACCAATCACCCTTGCAGTCGATCCACCATTCTGAGAGGGCTAACTGGAGACAGTCCCGTGCGAACTAGTATTGCAGCTGCAACGCGACGTGGAACGAATCGACCTTGTTGCCGACAGCGCCCGGGCCAAAGTTGTTGAAGAACC